>Ga0247608_10005536_pt1 | contig 13620 bp, 11 predicted proteins | sample 176DNAGHGlowgp2_FD_193490 | JGI IMG/M metagenome (GOLD analysis project Ga0247608, IMG submission 193490) | Sheep rumen microbial communities from Palmerston North, Manawatu-Wanganui, New Zealand - 1766 DNA GHGlow gp2 | ecosystem: Host-associated > Mammals > Digestive system > Stomach > Rumen ...
ATCCGATGCGGTTTCTTTTAACACGATATATCCCACAAGGCATGAAAGCATAAGATCAAAGAAAATGCTTAAGCCCTTGTAGGCAAAAAGCGCCGGTATGGGAAGATATGTAAACAGTGCGATCAGCGTCTGATAGAGTACGTTGTAGTTTCCAACCTGCTCTTTTAAAGCCTTAAATCCGCCGGCGGTCTTGATGTCGTCGTACCATCCGATGAGATAATTGTAGGCGTCTTCACTCACGAAATTGCGGCACAGTACCCTTAAAAGAGCGCCGACCAGAAATGCGCCTGCAAGAGCGATCGCAAATATATGCTTTTCCAGAAATTCAAGAAATTTCTTTTCAAATCCGAATATCATCAGTCTTCCTCTATAACCTGCACTTCAAGATAATCAAAATCGATGGAGTCGATAAAACTGTCTTTGTAAAAACGGACTTTTGAAGTGCGCTTAAAATCGTTTATGTTCATATCAAGCCAAATGGGCTTTGAAAGATCGAACTCGTGACAGATCTTGTCAAGCGCGGCAAATATCTTGTGCGTACGCGTTTCATCCGAGTAATCTTCGACAGTGGTTGCCGTGACCATGCGGTTGTCTTTGAATTCTCTTGCCCAGATCCTCAATACTTCACCTCCGGATGAGTGAATACGGGGGATACCCAACTTATCATCGCTTTCAACATTGTATCATAAAACAGATACAAGTCGAGCCAATTCTTTTTGCCTTTTCGATAATCCTGTTTTATTATAGTAATATCGGATTTATTCTGGTGAAACGGTGGGCATAAAATTGACAGACAAAAAACGCAACATGATAATGATCGTTATCGGTGCGGTCATCCTTGCGCTTGTTCCCTACGCAAGGCTTATTTGGGGTGTCGATTTTACCGATTCCGGCTATTCCATCGTTAACTTTGAGCATTTTCTCGACCGCCGTGCATTCTGGTCACTGGCCACCTATGCTTCAAACGGACTGGGATGGCTGTTCATGCATTTTCCGGGCGGATCGACTTTCATAGGCATAAGGGCATACTGCACATTTGTGGTATCCGCGCTCAATATTCTGATCTATTTCCAGCTCATCAAGGAATATCAGCCGTTTTCGGTATTTCTGGGACTTCTGATGTCGGTATTTTTGTCCTGGTGTCCTTACGTCGTACTTTACAACTACCTTTCCTACTATATGATCGCCGCTACGCTGCTTTCACTCATTAAGGGGCTTAAGCACGGAAACCGGCGCATGCTGGTAGCTGCGGGAGTGCTGGTAGGCGTGTCCGTTTTTGTGCGGTTTTCAAATATCATCATGGTCGCGTTAATACTTGCCGTTATCTATTACGATTACCTTTCCCGCAAAAGATTTCTTTCGGGACTTAAAGATATCGGAATGTGTGTTATCGGCTTTTTGATCGGCGCGGGGGTAATGTACGCACTTACTTGCATAACCCACGGACCGGACGCTTATTATAAGATGATCGATACGCTTGTGAGTCTCGGAAAGGCAGATTACGGATATTCGATCTCGGATATGCTGCTCACCCTTCCCGCGGCGATCTACGATCACATTAAATGGATAGGTGCGGCTTTGGTGGCGGTTGCGATAGCCATAGCTTTAAGCCACTTTGATTCTTCGAGAAAAGAAATGTATGTACTCACCACATTTTTGTCGGTTTTTCTGATGATCTGGGAACTTTATGTTATCAGAAGAATGGCTTACTGGGGCGAGTTTACGATCCATGACTACAATGACAACAATGCGGTTTTCATCTTCGTTGTTTTCCTTGTTATACTTGCGGTGATATTTGCCTGGATCGATATATGGTCGCAAAGATCCAATTATTTACACAAATTCATATCTTTTGCCCTGCTCATTTTGGTAGTCATCATACCGCTTGGAACCAATACCGGTATATTGGCTTACCAGAATGCAATGTTTTTAATGCTTCCGGTCACTTTTTCAACCGCCTGGGACAAGATGTTTGCAAGGACCAGGTTAAGAATGCCGGGTATGTTTCTTAAGGGCGATCAAAACTATGTGGGCCGTATAGGCATCTATGTGATACTTATCGCGGCAACTTTGTGGCAGTCGATCTTATATTTCGGCAATTACTGCTACGCAAGCGCAGGAACCCGGGAACTTACGGCAACCTACACTCACGGAAAGCTAAAGGGCACCAGAATGTTACCCGGTATGGTCGATATTATCGAGGACCTTGAGACCTTTTTTGAAAAAGAAAACTTACACGACCGCAAGGTCATTACATGGGGTGATATTCCACTGACATCGTTTATTCTGGATGTGGACACCGCATTTTCCACGGGCTGGCCGGATCTTAAGGGATTCAGTCCCGATGTGTTTGAAGATGAGTTGTCACAGATGGATAACCCCATCATAATCGTCAGTAAATGGTATTCGGGAGGCGATCCCTTAAATCCCGAGGTATGGGTATATTCGGATAAAGCCGAAATGCTGGCAGATTACATGGTTGAAAACGATTATTCGATCAGATTCGAAAACGACAGATTCAGGGTATACATGCGATAGACCGTCAATATTTCGGGTGTCATACCGTTATGCATATATATTCACTTTCTTTTGCCAAAACGACATTTAGATGGTATAATCATATAAGGGTCACGACGCCCATATTTTGGATATAGGGAAAATAATGGAAGCAAACTTAGACAATAACCAGGTCGATACCTGGAACGAGCTCACGCTCGTATATAAATCTGCCTTAAAGGAAATAAATACCAAGTTAGAGATCTTAAACGACGAGTTTCAGCATGTTCATCAGTACAATCCCATCGAGCACATAAAGTCAAGGCTCAAGACTCCGGAAAGTATAGTCAAGAAACTCAAAAAATACGGTCAGGAATCGACCATTGAAAATATGGTCTCCTATGTAAATGATATTGCCGGAATACGAATAATATGCAGTTTCGCAAGTGACATTTACATGATAGCCGAGATGCTGTCAAACCAGTCGGATATAAAAGTTATCGAAGTCAGGGACTATATCCGTAATCCCAAACCTTCGGGATACAAGAGTTACCATATGCTCGTTACGCTTCCCATCTATCTTTCGGACAGGATAGTGGATGCGATGGTAGAGATCCAGATCAGAACGGTTGCCATGGACTTCTGGGCAAGTCTTGAACATAAGATAAATTATAAATTCGAGGGCAATATTCCCGAGTACATCAGAAACGAACTTGTTGAATGTGCCCACATGGTATCAAGCCTTGACGACCGGATGATGTCGATCAACGAGGAAGTGCTTAAACTCGGCAACAGCGAACAGCAGGAATAAAACTTACCTTTTAGTAACATTTTTATTTGGAGGACAATATAAATGGATGGATTTATGGAAAGGATCGCTCAGAACTTCGGAACACAGGATGTGATCCATGCCAATAATGCGGCAGAGGCCCGGGAATTTGAGGAAGCCAAGAACAAAGTCGGTGAATACGAGAAGGTTCTTGAAGATGTAAGACGCTTAAATCTTAAGACCATTGAGACCAATGAAAAGACAGGACAGCTTGTTTCCGCAAGCATTGAACGTCTTGAAGAGTTTAAGAGCGCATCGGGACAGGGCATCGCAAGCGAAGACATTGAGGGCTTAAAGACCTTTATCGGCGAGCGTCTTGACGAACTTAAACTTTCCATGCACGTTCCCTCCGGCGAAGAAACAGTCTTCTTTGATTCGTCATCCGCAGCGGTACCCGCACCTGCTCCTGCACCCGTCCGGTCCGAAGATGAGGTAAGCAAGCTCGACATTGCAGACCTTAAGAACTATATTTCCGCACGTTTTGACGAAGTGATGGCCAAGGAAGTCAGGGTTGAGGCACCGGCTCCCGCACCCGTATACGATCAGTATGCGGTTCCTGCGGAAGATAAGGCATCAACTTCCGAAGAAATAGAGTCTTTAAGAGCGTTTATAGGCGCCAAGTTTGAAGAGTTAAAACTTTCTGCACCCGAGACTTCCGGCAATGCCGAAGAGATCTCCGAGCTCAAGGCAATGATCGCCACCAGACTTGACGATCTTAAGGTTGCCTCCATGAACAGTGCTCCCGCTTCCGTTGACGCAGGCGCAATAAAAGAAGTTATAAAAGAGCAGGATGAGTATATTCACAAAGAAAACGTTCGTGTCTATCGTAACGTTCAGGCTTCGATCGTTGATGAGTTAAAGCTTCAGACCGAGGCTTTGAGCGTACAGAACAAACTGCTTGAGCAGAAAGTTAAGGGACTTAAAGGCATAGTGGTAACAAGCCTTATCGTTGGTATCGTTACCCTGATAGGAGTAGCGGGAGTCGTTGTTACCACATTGTTTGGAATATCATTGTTCTAACCTTTAGTTGTTTAACATATCGGTATGATCTTAAAGCGTATCGCATGCGATACGCTTTTGCTTCATAAGGCCGTGGCATTTCACGATCGGAGTAAGACCGTATATTATGAAAGACAGTACATTCCCACAGGACAGGATCATATTCCATATAGATGTCAATTCGGCATTCTTAAGCTGGACCGCAGTGGATATGCTGAGTAAAGGCGCTGCGACAGACATAAGGGAGATCCCTGCGATCATAGGCGGTGATATGGAAAGGCGTCACGGTATAGTGCTGGCGAAATCCATACCGGCCAAAAAGTTCGGGATATCCACGGCAGAACCTATAGTAAGTGCCTTTAGAAAATGCCCGGACCTTTACATGGCTCCGCCGGACCATGCGCTTTATTCACGGATGAGCCGTTCTTTGATGGACTATCTTCACACCATCACATCGGATATTCAGCAGGCCAGTATCGATGAGTGTTATCTTGACTTTACTCCGGTAGCGCATATGTATGAATCTCCCAAGGCCTGTGCCGACATGATCCGCCGGGAAGTCCGCGAAAGATTCGGATTTACCGTTAATGTAGGCATTTCCGACAGAAAAGTTTTGGCCAAGATGGCTTCGGATTTTGAAAAGCCCGATAAGACTCATACACTGTATTCGTACGAGATCCGTGAAAAGATGTGGCCTTTGCCGGTTGAAGATCTTTTCCTGTGCGGAAAGAGCGCCGCGGCAACATTAAGAAAGCTCGGGATCGAAACCATAGGCGATCTTGCAAAGACAGATCCCGAAGTTTTACGGATAAATCTTAAAAGTCACGGTGAGACATTATACCGCTTTGCAAACGGGATAGATGATTCGGGTGTTGAGAGTGAACCCGAGGAAGTTAAAGGGATAGGTAATTCAACCACAGCCGATCACGATGTTGTCAAAAGAGACGATGCTTCCGAGATAATCTACGATCTTTCGGAATCCGTTTCGAAGAGACTCAAAAAGCACGGTTTTAAGGCGTATACAGTGACGCTTGAGATAAAATACGCAACTTTTAAGACGGTTTCCCGACAGACCGCTCTCGATCATCCGATCGTAAATGCGGCGTCGATACATGAAACGGCAATGTCGCTTTTTGATGAGCTGTGGGATAGTGAACCTATAAGACTGCTGGGAGTCCGGACAACGAAACTCGTATCCGAAAACGAACCCGTTCAGTTGAGCCTTTTTGACATGAATAACGGAGATGATCGGACGATATCCGCAGGCAAAGGTCCCGACAGTGATAAACAAAAAAATCTCGAAGATGCACTTTTAAAGATTCGCGACAGATACGGTGAAGGGGCCGTAATGCGCGGAAAGGTAAAAAAGACTGATGACAACGGCAAAAAAGAAAACAAATAACTCCATAAAGATAATACGTGCGGTTCTTGTGACTATAACAGCCCTTTTGGCTGCCACGGGTGTTCTTTTTGTGCTGATACCTTATATACAGGATAAAAACGCAGAAAAGCGTAAAGCCGAAGAAGCTGCGGAGCATGAAGCTGCAAGGCTTGAGATGTACAACAGGGATCTGATGGATTTTACCGCACTTGAATATGAAGCGGTACTTTTATCGATGCCGGGAAACGAGAACTGGTCGGCCGACGGAACGATCAAAGGGTATCTTGGGTATGACTGGGTCAGGAACAATGAAGAACTAAATTCCGATGAGTTTAAAGAACTTCTCGATCTTGCTCTTGTTTCGGGTAATCCGATAGAGTGTTTTTATATGGTGCTCGATCCCGTTAAGATGTTTAAAGCGACTAAAACCGATGAACAGTCCGCTGGCGCGGCCGGGGAAACGGGTGATGATCAGTCGGCACCTTTATATGAACTTAATCTTGATATAGCAGCCGTTGCGGATGCAAATCCCGATATTTCGTTTACGGTATACACACCGTTTTACTCAAGACAGTATTGGGATAACGTCAAATTTGCCGATTATCCATATATTATCGCTTTTTACGAAAAGGTACTTAAATCGCTTGTAAAGTGCAAAAACGTGAAAGTCATGGATTTTACCGGGGAAAACTGGCTCATAGACAATCCCGCACTTTATGAGGATATTGAAACGGGTGACCTCAGGAGTGAAGTTTACGAAAAACTTTTTCTTTATTCATTTATTCCGGGGCGCGAGCTGGATAAGACTTCGGTGGGACCTGCGATCGTGGGTATAAACGAAAATTGTCTTACCAAGACGGACGGTTCGCTCGATGAGGTCAAAAGAACGTGGTTTCGCTGGCCGTTTACCCGTGAAAAGGAAGAACCGGCAACACTTCCGCTTGAGGATTACGATATAGTTTTTATGGGAGACAGCATTTTTGCGTTAAATGACGGCGTGTATTCTATCCCTTCGGTCGTATCGCTCAAGACAGGTGCAAGGACTTACAATATTTCCCGTGGCGGCATGCCTGCGGCACCTTACGAAGACGTATTCAATCTGTCCGATGCGGTGAAACATTTTATTGACAAAACTCAGGTCGGAAGCGAAGAAACAATAGTATATGATACGTGGCTTAAAAAATATATGGCAGACGATCATACAGGCAGGAAACTGATCATAGTGTTTGACGCCTGTGCCAATGATTATATCTGTTCGCTTAATGCCTTCGGAGATACCGCAGATACCACCGAAGGTGCATACGATCTGGCGTTACGTGCGATAAAAAAGGCGTACCCCGATTGCGAGATAGTGTGTTTAAAGCCTTATACCTTACAGATGGCATCAAACGGAACAAATGTAAACGATGCGGGGTACCGGCTTTCGGATTACAAGGAAGGTATGGAAAAGGCAGCGCTTGCAAACGGCTGCATTGTATGGGATATGCAGGATTACGGCGAGTTCGACCTTGATGATACGCATCATTATCTTGACGACGGCGTTCACCCTTCGGTATCGGGAAGTTACGAGATCGCCGCAGGCCTTTCCGATGCGCTTATCAAAACTTTCGGAAGCGAACCCACAGGCGAGTGAGAGTTGCAAAACTTATTCTTTATTGTTAAAATACAAAAGTTGTTAGGGGTATGATATAACTCGGTATTTAGTTATGGTTTTAATTTCCAGATTTCATAAAAAATGCAGAATTGCATATCTTGCGGTATCATTGGTGGCGCTTGCTTTGGCGGCACTCTTTATTCCCAATGTCAGATTATATAAAAGCGAAGGCAACAATATTTATACTCTCATGATCAACGGTAAAGAAATGGGTAAGACCGATACCGAGACAGAGGCGAGGGAAATACTTAACGATGCCCGCAGACAGATCGCTGCCGCAAGTGACGATCTGGTACTTATAGACGCCGATTCAAGGATCGTCGGATCGGAAGTTTTAAAGGGTGCCACGGATTCCCGCGAGCAGGTTCTTGCAAATGTCAAAGCCGAGCTTGAAGCATCGGTAAAAGAAACCATGCAGCGAGCCTTTACCGTTAAGATCGACGAGTACATGGTAAGCGTATCGAACGAACAGGAAGTTATCTCACTTCTTGAAGCTTCCCTTAATAAATACGATGAAAACAAAAAGTTTTATGTCGAACTTGTCAAGGATTCGTTAAGAGAACTTCCCGTAGTGGTTCCGGTCATTCATAAAGTTGAAGCCGAGCAGGAAGAAGACAACTCTTTTATAAGTGCAGAGGATTATCTTGACGATGACGGAGTGTTTAAAGCTTTCGATACGGTACTTGCCAATGTTGAGGTAAATATCGAACCGAGTTTTGACGATTATGACTACGGCATTACCGATATGCGTTTTGCCAATACCGTTGAAGTGGTAGAGTCGTATATTCCGTCCAAGGAAGTTAAGTCGCTTGAAGCCGCTATCGATGAAGTAACAAAAGATAAAGAACAAAAGACGATATATGAAGTTGTATCGGGCGATACGCTTTCCGGTATTTCGGGTAAGACCGGCATTTCGGTTGACGATCTTGTTGCCCTTAACGATATACTTGAAAGTTCAAGATCAATGATCCATGTCGGCGATGAACTGACGATCACGGTTCCCAAACCCGAACTCAGTGTTTCTTTTGACTCGTTGTTCTATTATGAAGGAACATATGAAGCCGATGTCATCTATGTTTATAATGATGACTGGTACACTACCAAAGAAGTTACTTTACAGGATCCCACATCCGGATATCATAAAGCCGTTGAAAAGACCACCTATTTGAACGGCGAGATCAAGAACAGTGAGATCATCAAGGAAGAGATAATAGTTGAGGCGGTTCCCAAGATAGTCGAAAAAGGAACCAAGATACCTCCTACATATATTTGGCCGTGCTCAAGCTGGAGGATCACGAGCGGATACGGTTCTTACAGAACAGTAACTGTGCGCGGTATGACATCCTATCACCCGGCTATCGATATTGCTATGCCTATAGGCTCAAGTGTATGGGCTTCGTGCGGCGGTACCGTTATACATGCGGGCTGGATGGGAAGTTACGGATATTGCGTATTTATAAGACATCCCGACGGAAGAGAGACCAGATATGCTCACTTAAGCCGTGTTCTTGTCGGCAAGGGGCAGAGTGTCTCACAGGGACAGAAGATCGGACTCAGCGGTAATACCGGTGCGTCAACCGGACCTCACCTCCACTTCGAGATGAGACAAGGCGGCTCGCCGATCAACCCGCTGAATGCGGTGTCGAGATAAAGCCTGCATTGCGGTAAACGCAAGATTGAACCTTGCATTGCGGTCAGCAATCCGTTTCACGGATTGCTGATTCCTAAGGTTATGTAATCTTTACATCAACGGCGTTTTGTGTTATAAACTTTATGATATCGGGTTTCGGAGCGAATGAGACACCGGTGTCGCATGCAAAAAAGACTTCTTTCCTGCCGCACCAAAAGCGGCAAACAACATAGATTAGGTGGTAATACAATAATGAATCAGTACGCGATCAAGGGTGGGAATCCCCTTGTGGGCGAAGTGGAGATCGGAGGAGCCAAAAATGCCGCCCTCGGTATTTTGGCAGCGTCTTTACTTGCCGACGAGACTGTTGAAATAGAAAATGTACCGGATCTTCGGGATACAAACGTAATGCTTGATGCTCTTCGCAGCATCGGTGCTTATGTTGAAAAGGTGGACAGACATACCGTAAGGATCAACGGGTCTACGATCTCGAGTACATTGCTTGACATAGACAGTATCAAAAAGATCAGAGGCTCGTATTATTTTGCGGGTGCACTGTTAGGTAAATACAAAAACGCGGAAGTAGCGCTTCCCGGCGGCTGCAATATCGGAAGCCGTCCCATAGACCAGCATATTAAGGGCTTTAAAGCCTTGGGAGCCAAGGTCGATATAGCACACGGCTGTATCGTGGCCGAAGCCGAGAAACTTGTCGGAAGTCATATATATCTTGACGTTGTTTCGGTAGGAGCGACAATAAATGTCATGCTTGCCGCAGTCCGTGCCGAAGGTCAGACGTATATCGAAAACGCAGCCAAGGAACCCCACGTCGTTGATGTGGCAAACTTCCTTAACAGCATGGGCGCATCCATAAAAGGCGCCGGTACCGATGTTATCCGTATCAGGGGTGTTGAGAAGCTTCATAAGGCACATTATTCCATCATTCCCGATCAGATAGAGGCCGGAACGTTTATGCTTGCCGCTGCCGTTACAAAGGGTGATGTACTGATCAAGAACATCATTCCCAAGCACCTTGAGTCCATTACTTCCAAACTTTTGGAGATCGGATGTGAAGTTGAGGAATCGGACGATGCCATACGTGTGGTAAGCGCAAAGCCTTTCAGGACAACGACGGTAAAGACGCTTCCGTATCCCGGATTTCCTACGGATATGCAGCCTCAGATAGTGGTGGCACTCGGACTTGCCGAAGGCACCAGCATTGTTACGGAAAGTATATTTGAAAATCGTTTCAGATACGTAGACGAGCTTACACGGCTCGGTGCAAATATAAAGGTAGAAGGTAACACCGCAGTGATCGAAGGTGTTTCGCGATATACGGGCGCAAATATTTCTGCTCCCGACCTTCGCGCAGGTGCGGCACTTGTGGTTGCCGGTCTGGCAGCGGAAGGATATACTTTGATCGATGATATTCACTTTGTGGAAAGGGGTTACGAAGATTTTCCCGAGAAATTAAGAGCACTCGGAGCCCGCATCGAGATAGTGACAGATGAAAATGAGTTCAGGCAGTTTAAACTCGAAGTAGTATAAAGACTAAAAAAGACACCTCGGAGGTGTCTTTTTTAGTCTTTTTTCAGTCTTTATTCCATTGTCAAACGATCGCTTCAATATAAAGATCCGGGTGATCGGCAAGATCCAAAAATTCGTCTCCGCATTTGATCGTGGGACGTGCAAGTGAAGATCTGTTGATGAAAACAACATCACCGACACGACCGTCGCTTAATTCAACACGCTGGAGCATATAGGTATTTACGATATTTTCAAGGAATGTCATGATGTAGTGAGTGTCGTACTTTTGCAGCCCTTCACCTTCGAAAAGTTCGATTACTTTGAACGGACACAGGGGACCTCTGTAGATCCTGGCAGATGTCATGGCATCATATACATCCGCTATGGCAACCATTTTGGCATAAGGATCGATCTTGGAATTTCTGATACCGAACGGATATCCCGAACCGTCACAGCGCTCATGGTGCATAAGTGCCGAATTCATGATAGATTCGGGAATATCGAACTTACGCAGTATATTGTAGCCTTCAAGAGTATGTTTTTTGACTACCGTATATTCGCTGTCTGTCAGTTTATCGGGCTTTTTGATGATGTTATCGGGGATCGCGATCTTACCTATATCATGCAACAGACCGCACAACGTTGCCAGCCTTGTCTCTTCTTCGGACATCTTAAGCCATCTGGAAAATACATTACATATAAGTGCAACGTTTATACTGTGGACATATGTCAGGTCGTCATACTGACGCATATTGTGCAGCATGTCAAATACATTTATAAATCCGTCGGAATTGCTAAGTATTTCGTTGACGGTATTGAGAACAAGATCAAGATCGAGATCGGATTCGTTGCCGGCTATGGAGTCCAGCATTTTTTTGAATTTGGGTACTTCTTTGTCAAACCGATCCTTAAATTCTATAAACTGAGGGCTTCTCTTGATCTTTTCCGAATATGAGATATCCTCATCTGCGACAGGAATGTCGGCAAAATCGCCGGCCATCTCGTCTTCAACGCGGACGTTGATTATGGAATAGAATTCGAGCTTGGTGATCGTCTTGTCGGTAAGAACAAGACCACGCGGAAGTATGAGCTGATTGTTATACGTATAGACATCTTCGGCTGTGATCATTCCCGGAAGAAGATCTGAGGTGCTGACACGTCGCATAAATAACCCCTTTAACTGATGGTACGAGTCTGAGACACTTGAATTTTCATGCATAGATTATACTTTTTTAGGAGTGATAAATCAATCTTAATTATTTATGAAATATATGTACATATGTTGACAGTTAATGGGGGCTGGTGTATATTTTAGTCGTCTCTTATTCAGAGTGGTGGAGATACATAGGATCTGTGAAGCCACGGCAACCCCGAAAGGAAGGTGCCAGCCTGAGCGAGATGCCCGTATGAGGGCAGTTCGAACAATAAGAGGATTGGAAGAGTATGACAATCCGCTTATTGATATAAGCGGATTTTTTATGTTTATACGACCAATCCTACAGCGTTAAGACGCAGAAAGGAAAAAGAATGGAAAAAAGATTATTTACTTCTGAATCGGTTACCGAAGGACATCCCGACAAAGTCTGCGATGCGATCTCCGACGCCATACTTGATGCATGCATGGCAGCCGATCCCATGAGCCGTGTTGCATGCGAAGCTGCCGCATGTACCGGATTTGTACTTGTTACAGGTGAGATCACCACAAGTGCTTATGTTGATATTCCCAATATCGTAAGGGAAACAGTCAAGGAAATAGGTTATACCAAGTCCGAATACGGATTTGACGGAAACACATGTGCCGTACTCGTTGCTATCGATGAGCAGTCCGCGGATATCGCAATGGGCGTTGACAAGGCACTTGAAGCTAAGGCCGGAGATCTTAAAGACGATCTTGATACCGGTGCCGGCGATCAGGGTATGATGTTTGGTTATGCCACAAACGAAACACCCGAACTTATGCCTTATCCCATTTCACTTGCTCACAAACTTGCGCTTCAGCTTACCAAGGTGCGCAAGGACGGAACATTAAGCTATCTTCGTCCCGACGGAAAGACACAGGTTTCCGTTGAATATGATGAGAACGGCAAGCCCTTCAGACTTGAAGCTGTGGTATGCTCGACTCAGCATGATGACGACATTCCTCAGGATAAGATCCACGATGACATCAAAAAATATGTTTTCGATCCCATTCTTCCTGCGGATATGGTTGATGAAAACACCAAGTTCTTTATAAATCCTACCGGAAGATTCGTAATAGGCGGACCTCACGGTGATGCAGGTCTTACCGGACGTAAGATCATCGTTGATACCTATGGCGGATACGCACGTCACGGCGGCGGAGCTTTCTCGGGTAAGGACTGCACCAAGGTTGACAGAAGCGCTGCATATGCGGCAAGATATGTTGCCAAGAACATTGTAGCGGCAGGTCTTGCGGATAAGTGCGAGATTCAGCTTTCATATGCTATAGGTGTGGCACAGCCCACCTCCATCCAGGTTGATTCTTTTGGAACGGGAAAACTTACAGACAGCGAGCTTACAAGGATCGTAAGAGAAAACTTCGACCTTCGTCCCGCAGGTATCATCAAGATGCTTAACTTAAGAAGACCTATTTACAAGCAGACTTCCGCATACGGACATTTCGGACGTACCGATATCGATCTTCCCTGGGAAGCTACCGATAAGGTTGAAGCATTAAGAAAATATATCTTTTAAGTAAACAGATAATGATCGGGCGGCATTTTCATGTCGCCCTTTTTTGAAAGGAAGTCTATGGGAAAAACTAATGATGTATATCTTTTCGGACAGATTTTGGGGACACATTCATTCCTGTTAAAAAACGGCTTTTTGGAGCCCGACGAATACGCGGAGATCGGCGCGCAGTATTTCCTGCCCGGTGGTGAGACCGGAACTGCGGCTACGGTGCTTGATTCTTTGGGAGTTTCTGTCAAAATGACCGGAACATGGCTTGGCAGCGAAGTCGCTCCGATGCTAAGGGAGTTTTATAAGGACAAAAAGGTCGATCTTTCGTCGACCGAACCCTGGGAAGGAGATCCCGGCGTCATGGATTATGTTGTGATAGCGGGTCTTGTACGCTCGCCCATGGGCAG
>Ga0247608_10005538_pt1 | contig 13614 bp, 1 predicted proteins | sample 176DNAGHGlowgp2_FD_193490 | JGI IMG/M metagenome (GOLD analysis project Ga0247608, IMG submission 193490) | Sheep rumen microbial communities from Palmerston North, Manawatu-Wanganui, New Zealand - 1766 DNA GHGlow gp2 | ecosystem: Host-associated > Mammals > Digestive system > Stomach > Rumen ...
GGGGATTGGGGATTGGGGATTGGGGATTGGGGATTGGGCCCAATCCCCAATCCCCAATCCCCAATCCCCAATCCCCAATCCCCAATCCCCATTATAATAAATAAATGAAATAATTAATAATGAAATAAATTTTAAAATTATTAAAATATAATAATTAATCATTTTGTTAAATTTAATAAAGAAATCAATACTAAAAATAAATAATTAATTAATAAAAATTATAATTAAGCTAAAATGGTAACTTATAGCAAATTTTATTTTTTATTGTTTTAAAGCTAAGAACATAGCAACACCAGCTTTAATCCATTTAGATTCATCTTCGCTTGTAGGTAATTCTACCATAAGAACAAAGTTAGTTGAGTGACCAGTTGTAGACAAAGTTCCTTGCCTACTAAGAATCTTATAAAGAGGAGTATTATAAATTCCAGATTTTGGAGGTTCTCTGTTAGGTACAGGAATCATATGAATCAAAGGCACATCAGTATAAAGCTCCCTATTAAGAGAATTATCCAACAAATGTGTTTCATAATTCCATCTTGCACCTTCCAGATACATACCATAGACATAACATCCATCTTCAGGTTTATCAGTGACTTTATCCCAAGTAGTATCATCCATAATTTTAAATTCGAAAGTCAATAAATCAATTTCGCATCCATGTTTACGAGCATAATTTTGCAAAGTTCCAGTCAAAAATGCTTGAGGGAAAGAAAATCTTGAAATACAGAAACAGGTTGGAGTTCCTTTTTCATACCAATCTTTAAAGAATGTTATTCTTTCATTTAAATCTTTAATCCAACTCATTAAAGGCTTCATAGACAAAAATCCTGATTTAATCCATACTTGTGGAACTTGGTTATTATATATAGAAGTAACTATAGCATCTAAAGCTTCATCCATAACTATATGACCACTTAAGGCTTTTTTCAAGTTTTGAATATTAACTTTCATTAAATTTAATAAAACATTATATCTTATAACTTCTTGAATAAGGACTGTGTTCATAGATTCTTCATATTCAGTTGGGAATTTTTTGAAGACGGCTTCATAATCAAAAGCTGGAGGAGTATTTTTTTCTATAATTTCCAAAGTTTCTGTTACTGATTGTTCCATGCTCTTACCACCACCAGATGAAGTTCTTGGCTGCATTAATAATAAAGTTTCTAATAATAGTCTTGCTTCATTTTGAGCAGTAATGATTTCAGCATTATCATGAAGACCGAAAACTTCAGGACTTGTTGTAGTAGGCAATTTTTTAATATAGTCTGAATAAGTTGATTTTGGACCAGGATTAGGGCAATAATAGATTCCACTTTCACTATAAGGATAGTCGTTGAATTTCAAAGTATTCTCATTTAAATATGTTAATAATATTGTTTGAATTAATCTTTGATCTTTATCATCAGTTACTCTTCCACCATAATTGATTTCTGCTACTAAGTAGTTTAAGACTTTGTATGGAACATCATCATATTCTTCTAAGAAGTTTTTCAATTGCAATCTTGATACTTTTAAATCTTCATTTGTAAAGTCATATTTGATATTCCAACCAATAGGTCCGAATTTTCTTCTATCTTGAACAATTGCATGGAAGAAGCATAAACTGAAGAAGAAAGATTTGAATAAATCAGGCTTAGTGCATGCTTCTAATTCTTCTTCATTTATATTATCATATTGTCTTTGTAGATTCAATTTAAGACCTTTTGGAGGTTCCATTGTAATTTTAATTGAACTTTTCAAAACATTAATTGAGAACTTGCTTGAAGACATTGAAGTTAACCATAATCTGAAATTAGGATCTAAAGTGGGGGAATTTTGCAATTTTTCAATTTCATCTTCTAATTTTGGCATAAAACTAATAGCTAAATGGCAGTTTTGCAATAAAATCCAACCACCTTTTAATTTAGTATCGTCTATTTTAGATATAGCTACTTTGTCCATAGATTTACCTAAAGATACAAATTCAACTTTTCTACCCATAGAATCAGCCAATTGCTGGAAATCATTTTTAGGATCAGAACCAGTGGATAAAACGAATAATAAAGGTATTTTATTTGTAGAATCTTCAAAGGATTTTAATAGATTGAAAGTAGGAGGCTCAGTGTATTCTTTTCCTAAATTATGTCCAACATAATAACTTAATTCATTTGTTAGTTTATCAAATCTAACAGCTTTGATTAAAATTAATTTTTCAAATGCAGTTAAATTACTTTCATAAGGTTCAGGCAATGAAGTATGCTCATTTTGAGGACTTTCAAAGAATGGCAAGAATTTATCAGGATTGTCCATGAAATCTTTATCTATACCTTTAAAGGCATCACATAAATAAGTCATCCCATGTAATTGATTATAAAAGTTATTCCAATCATTTGGGCTTATCCATTTTGTTGGGTTTTCTGGAGGTTCAACTTGTAATTCACTGGAAGGACCAGCAAGTAAGAATCTTAATTCTGTATTTTTAATTTTTTCTTCATTTTCTTGTTCTCCCATTATAATTTTTATAGCCATCAAAAAGCTGAATAAAGGTTTATCTCTTTCAAATAGTGCTCTACAGGTAAAATCGAAACTGGCTTTTGTAGTGGAATCATCAATATCTTTTAATCTTTGGTCATTGTCTTCATTTACAGGCAACTTCTTTATAGTTGTTTGATATAGTTCTTTAAATTGTATCAAAGAGAATTGATACATAGGATCAATCATGGCTAAGTCTATTAAAGAGAAGAATAATAAAGAAGCTCTTTTTGCTGAAGGACGATAAATTTCTCTTTTTTCATCAATTTCTTTTTCTGTTTTTTCAGAAATTTTCAATTTTTCATTAATTTGAGTTGACATTTTTTTTGAATCTGTCAAAATATCGATAAGTTCAGAATTTTTAAGACATTCTTCTATATTGTCTTTATTCTTGGATAAGTTATCTAATATTTGATCTTCTATTTTCATTAAAGTTTCCTTGCTTTCAAAGTTTTCTTCTAAAATTTGAGCTTTGGATGCTTCTAATTGAGGCATTTCAATTTTGACTAATTCAGAAAGCATTTGATCTTCTAAACCTATCTGAGTAATGGCAAAGTTAATAATAGTAATTTTAGCGAAAGTTTCAGGACTATAATGTGGATTTGATAGTGTGGTTACCATAAATAGTTTAAATTCTTCATTATAAGTAATAGTTTTTTCTCCTATTTTGATTTCATAGAAATTGGATTTTGTTTTAACTTGTTGTCTTTGCAAAATAGGTTCTAGTGAATTATCAATATCAATTCCGACATTATCAAGCATAATCCAAGAACCATATTTAACTCCTGATATAACAGTATCCATCATTTTAGCATCAGAAATTTTAATGCATTGGAAGCTTGTGCTTTTAACATCAAATCCGAATTTTTTCAAGAAAATACTGGCTTGATTCTGAGGATCAATCATCAAAGGCCATTTACTAGTTTTAAACATAATTATACCATTTTCAATTGATAAATTATCATTAGGTAACATATTTTTGTTCCATCTACCAGTAGTGATTGGGTCTTCTAAAACTGCTCTCAAAGAAACATTTTCACTTCTAATTATTTTTTGCAAATCTAACTTTTTCTTCCATTCATCTAATAATTCGGCTCTGTATGTTGAAACAAATGGACCACTATAGGCAATAGCAGCTGCGGCTATGAGGCAATCCCCTGTGATATAATTACTATAATCTTTTAATTTTTCTACTGATTCTCCCCATCTGATTTTTTCTCCTGCTAGTAATTCTACTATTTTCTTTGCTCTTTTGACTTTTGTCTGGTTATCATTTAAAGTTACAATTAATTCATTTTTACTTTTTTGTTTCTGATTTAATAAAGTTTCTAAATCATTTGATTCTTTTTCTGCTTTGGCTAAGGCTGCTTGGGCTATAGCTAATTTTTCATCTGCTTTATCTTTTTCTGCTTTTGCTTTTGCAGCTTCTTTTTTCTTTGGATCTACTATTTCAATACTTTTATGACAAAACTCAATCATACCAACAATGAAATCAAAGCAAGGACCAACTGCTTTTGAAGCATTATCGACTAACTCACGATCCATATTATGATCTGCAATATATTTTTCAGCTTTTAATACATTGTCCATTTCTTTATTTTTTAATTCTTCTCTTCTTTCCTCATTTTTGAATGAATAAAAGTATTCTTTGAATGTTTTTGGGTCATTTACTTGCAATTCGTTGATAGCTGCTTCTTTATAACTTAATCTGAATGGGTTTTTGACATCTCCAGTAGGTTCTTTAATATTAGCTTTATTAGTTCTCCATTTATCTCCATGTTTGAAAGTAAATAACAACTCCAAAGTCATCTTTAATTTTTCTCCGTAGATTTTATATCCTGCTAATTCTTGCAATTCATTATCTTTAATTTGATCTATTTTTTCTAAACTACTCTGAAGTCCTTTTTCTGCTTCACTTAATTCTCTTTGACAATCAGCTTCAATTTTTGAAATCTTTATAGCTAAGGCTTCTGCTACTTGTGAATCAGCTGATGCTTTTTCTCTGACTTTATCTGCTTCGACTTTTTTTACTTCGACGACTTTGATAATTTCTTCTGTTTCTTTTGATAATTTTTCTAAAATTGGGGTATTTTTCTGAATTTCTTTTTCAATTATGGATATTTTTTCTTCTGCGAAATTCAAAACTTTCAGACCCATCTCATATCTGTCTATATTATTCTGGTTTTCTTGAGTCTTTTTGACCAATATATTATGGAATAAAGATAAAAATTCTAAAAATGAAGTGGGAGTTAAATAATTGTATCTTCTTAATTCAGCCAAATATTTAGTAGATATTTTTTCAACACTTTTATGAATATATTTAATGCATTCAATAACTCCATCTAATTGCTTTCCTAAGGCAATATCATCTTTTTGCTCTAAAATATTTTTAGCAACACTGATCAAAGCCTCTTCAGGCCATTCTGTAAACCAATCAATAGTACAACAATTTACTAAAGATGGGAACATTCTTAATCTTGTTACAAATTTTTCTCCTACAGGTGACATGGCTAAGATAATATGTATTTTAGACATAACTCTTTTTAAGTAAATTGACATCATATTTTCTCTGTTATCTTGCAAATGTTTACTTTTCATTTCCACTTGAACAGCTTTTTTAATTTCTTCATAATCTTCTGCTTTATAAATATCAGGAATATCTCCAGAGTTCAAAACATTGTTCATATCTTCTAACATAATTTCATCGAATAATTGTGTATCACATAATAAAAAGCAATAATTAATTTTACCTTTTTCTTTACAGACAGTATCTTTTAAGAAGTTCTTTACATCTTTTCTAAAATCTGGTAATCTATATCCTTTAATAACCTCAATAGTTGTGCAATCCATTCCAAAATTAATATAGGAAGAAAGACGGGCGATAGATTGACGACCTGATCCCCCTACTCCCAAAAGTAAAGCATGACCTCCAGTCTGTCTAATAATTCTGCTAATTCTTGCTACATGATCACAGGCATCTAAAAACATTACTAAAGGCATTTGCTTATTTTTAAATTCTTCATTAAATTCTTTTAATTTATCTTCTATTCTTGTAATGAAACCTTTAATATCAGTTACTTGGACATATGGTCTATCTAATGTTGTGGCAAAATCGCAATAAATTATTTTTTCTAATCCTTTATATATTTCATTTATATCTTTTATATCATATTCTTTGGTATTTAAAATATTTTCATGTAAAATTTCTTTCAGCCAATTTCTATCTTCATCACAAATCAAACGATCACCGAAACATCTTATCATTTCATGCATCCAAATTCTGACCATATCAACTTTCTTTGTGCAATGTTTTACACTTGCACCACAAACACCTTGTAAAACTTTACTCATATCTCTTAAGTTGAATAAATAGTGAGAGGATTTTGGTATAGGTAACAATTTTGCTTTGATCATTTTATATAAAGATAAAGTTGAATCAACTAAAGTATCTACAACTGATTTAGTATCAGGACTAAATTTAACAAGGAAGTTTTTAACTTTTCTTGAGAAAATACTCTTAATAGAGCTATCGACTAATTCGGTATATGTTATAACATTAAAGTGTCTCATAAATCTATTGGTTAATTGAGATCTTCCTCCTCCTGGTGGACCCATAGCTCCTGCCAAAATTAAATTGCTGATTTGCATGAAAGGTTTTTCTTTTTCATTAAGATCATACCATCCTTCATAATCTAACCATTGTCTTAAGATTTCAATTGGTGGTTGAGCTTCATATTTTTCTTTTTTTGGCATATTCAAGTCATCGACAAATACTATCATAATACGATTATTATCTGGAGCATATTTTCCTCTACCTTTTCTTTTCAAAATTCTTTCGATTGAATGCTGAGTTTGTGCTGCTGTTGTTTGTGCAGAGAAGTTTATTATTATATGGGCATATTTTTCTTCATTTCTTTTTGTTGCTTCTTCCATAATACTTATGATATCGAGCATATTAACAGTTTTTCCAGTACCAGTTGGACCAGTGGTAATAATATGCTTTCTTTGAGTTAATAAATATTTGAGTATATAACAGTATCTGACTGAATCAATTGTAGGAATAATAATATCTGTATATTCAGCTCTTGAATCAATTTTTGGATAGGTTAATAAATTCTCCCATGATTTCCATTCATCATTTTCATAATCGAAATAATAGTCATAAATTGTTCCGGTTTCTGGGAACAAAACACGGCCGACATCATTTTCTGGTAATTTTTCTTTCATGAAATTACGTAAATATTCATTGAATTTTTCTCTTCCATCTTCTTTTGATGTAATACCAATAGACCAAACAGTACAGAAGAAATATATATTATATATACTTTTATATAAAATTTCCAATTCAATTTTGGATATTTTTAGACTTCCTGTTTCTCTAAATCTTGCCAAGAAGCAATCTAATAAACTGAATAATGAATAGGCTAAATTGACATCAGTAGTTGGACATGGCTCTTTAATGTTTTTACGAATAAAATGAATATTTTCCTCAAGACATAAAGTGAATAAATCTTCAATTCTTTGGTAAACATTTGCATCTTCTGGGCTATTAACTATACTTTGTGGTAAATGGGTTTCCATCCATTTTTTAGCATGAGGCATTAAACCAATTGCTGAAGGTTCCATATAGACCATACCACATCTGGATACTGTGGCAGGGGAGGCATGAACTAAATCTTCGACTTCAAACATCATTGTAATTGTTTCGTTTAAGACAATAATAGCTGAACTTGGTAAGCATAATCTACGAGAATCATCAAGGACCGAATTCATATCTTCAATCCAAAATGTATCGACAGGTCCGTCGAATAAAATCCAGTATTTTGTTTTTCCTGAAGTATCTTTATTCAATTCATTTACTAAAATAGGAATAATACCATTAATCCATTCTGTTGGGTTCATAGGATCTTTATCACAATATAATTCAGGTTTTCTGACTGATTTAGGATTAACAACAGTAGATTTTGTAGTAAAGTATTTTTTACCATCATCCAAATCTGAAATACTTTTTTGTAATATTTTCCAATTTGAAGTTTTTCCACCACCAGTAGGACCAACTATCATAAGCCCATGACGTACTTGAATAGTATCATACAATTGAATAATTTTATTAATGAAGTTTTCGTGAGGTTGTAATTTTTGTTTTTTAATATTTTCATTTATTCTTGCCATTAAATCATCCAAATCATTTTTGGGCATTTCAGTTTTAGGGAAAAGATCTTTAATAATATTCATAAACAAGGGAATATCTTCTTTTAAAAATTTGGGTAAGTTGACATCTCTTATAGAACGCAAAAGTAATTTATCTTCAGGTTCATCTGGATTTCCTCTCTTTAATTTTTTTGCTGCATATAAGACGGATTTGACTGCACGCATACCGAAGTCATAATGTGATTGAGATGATAACTGCTCAGAAGATAATTTGAAAGTAGATACAATTTTTTTAGCTAAATCTTTAGCGGCTAAATAACCAGAACTATATAAATATACTTCAGCAATTAATTTATAGTCGGGTACCATCATTGCCATAGGTCTGAATAAGGCAACTAAGTTATCTGGTAAAGCTGTACGACCTTCATAATCTGGATTCATTGTAATAAATACACAAAATGTTGGTAAGATACGAATTGGAGTTTTTTCGAAAATAATTTTATCCATTCCTGCGTCTTTTGCACTGAATAAGACAATTAATTGAGAAGCAATAACAGATAAGACTTCTATATTAATACGATTAAATTCATCAAAACAAATCCAGGCACCACAATTTGCTAAACCTTTAAAGAAGGCAGCGACAGCAACAAAGTCAGTTTCTTCAGAACAATTATAGACAACACATTGTTTTGCAATGGATTTTGCCAAATCTTTTGTTGATTCAGTCTTTCCTGTTCCGGCTGGACCAGCAGGGGCACCTCCCATATTGAATTTCAAAGCTCCCATCAAAGTTAAATAGCATTTATCTGTTAAAGGAGTGATAACTAAAATTTCAGTATTACCTAAATATTCATAACCATATGGGAAAGAAGTTTGAATTGATTTAACATACATATTATCATTTTCCCAATAATATCTTAGTTGTTTTTTCCATTCGAAACTTGTTGGAGCCCACTCACCAATTTGGAACAACTCAGTAATTTGTTTATTATGTACTTCTAATGTCAATAAGTTAAAAATGGTAATTCCATCTACTCTGCTTAAAGGTTCTCTTAAAATTGTTACCAACAAATTAATTCTTTCTTGGATTTCATTACAATATTGAGGTATAGTTTTATTAGCAATAGCTTCCTCGACTTGTTGAGTCCACATACACTGATTTGAATGTATGACACTTTGTCCAGTATGACCAAATATCCACTCTTTTGTTGGAGGTCTTTGATATGCCCTAAGACATCTTTCCATGCATTGTTTTACTGTTTCAAACATTGAATTTTGTAATTCTTTCATCCAATCTTCGATGTTTTTTCTTTCAATAGATATTATATTTTTCAATTGGACTTTTTCTCCTAAGTTTGATATCATTTTTAATATAATTTTATCGTCTTGAAGTTCTATATTATGAATGTTTTCAAAGATATTTTTCAAATTTTCTTTTACACGATTTAAATCTTTTGTTTCTGATAATATTTTCAAAAGGGTTTCATTACTAAGGAAGTAAAATCTTGGGAACAAAGTCTTTTTCTTTTCAATATAATCATTAAGACCTTTTTCGACTTCTTCGAGCCAATTATTTGATTCATTTATTTTATCTAAAAGTCCTTCTTTATTACAGATGAATTTGACATTTGTACTTTCTTTTAATCCTCTTACAATTTCTTTGAAGCTTTTATCAGCCTTGGCAAATATAGCAGCATCATGTGGTATACTTTTAGTAATATCTGGAGATTCAAAGATTGGTTGTAATTGGAACCATTTTGTTTGTAATTTTGATAATGATTCTAATACATCAGTAATATTTTGGAAGCTTAAAGACCAGTCATTAATTTCGTTAATGAAATGCTGTTTATAGGGATTAACTTCCAATTGTTGGACTTCTTGTACATCCTCATCAAGAACTTTATAGATATCTCCCCATCCGGTAATAATGAATAAACCTTTGATTCTGTGTGGTTGAGTTCCGAACTCAACGCTGGCCCAGTTCTTCTCCAAAGTTTCCAATTTTTGCTTTATTTGATATTCTCTTGCGGCTTTGTCTGCGATTAATTTAGCATGTTCAATAATTTCTTTATTTAAATCATTACTTTCTAGAATTTTTCTTAAGTCGATATCAGCTGATTGATCTGTGCAGTCTATGCCAGTTTTTTCTTTTAATTCATTCCAATGTCTATCTTGCAACCCTTGGGTGGTGAGGGCGACTGCCAATTCAGCTGTTTTTTCGAATTCAATTGATTTTTCTCTGACGCTTTCAGCTGTTCTAATTAATTCATTAAATCCTTCAACTTCTTTTAAGTATTTTATACTTTGGAATAAATGTTTTTTTACAGTATCATTCATTTCTTCAACATCTAAACCGTTTAATTTATTCAAAGGCACATTTTTAAATTCTTCTGATTTTTTCTGGAAAGTATCGATAGAAGTCCAAATCAAATAAAATGGTTGGAATTCTTTGGCCATTGTTTGCAACTGACTAAAGTCAGTTTGTTCTCTATTGAAGTTAACTTCTCTGCTATTGCATAGTTTTGCTCTTTCTTGACAGTCTTGTAAAATTTTTTGACAAGCATTGGATAAACTGGCTGCTTCTTCTATTTGATCTAATGATTTATATTGCATTAATTTATTAATTTGATTTTTCAATCCTTTGATATCATCATTAAGAGTAGCAAGACTTTCCAGTAAAGCTGTAAGGAATTTATCTCTGTTTTTCTTTAATGAACTTTTGGCCATATTTATTGTATTTTTAACATCAGTTGTACTTTGGATTAATAAAAATCTAGTACGTAAATCTATATATTGCACTTTTTGGAAAAAGTCATCTAAAATTTTATAAATTTCTAAACATGATTGAATATCTGTTTTTATATTTTCTATTAAACCAGGCACATCTTCGATATATTTTTCAATTTCGACCAATTCTTCGATATTTTTACTTTGTTTTGTGATACCATTTTTCATTTCTTCCACTTGCTTAAATACTGATGTTTTAATATCTTGAGATTTTTTATTTAAGCAACTTATTTCAAGTTCTTTTATCTTTGTATGCTTGTTCAATAAAGTATCTCTTACATCTTTACAGTTGACATTGAAGTAACTGACTTGGATAGTTTCATTAATTTCTTTTTTGATTTGATCATATAAATTTTGATGCTTAATTATATCATCTCTTAAAACATGTACAGCGTTTCCATTTTCTGTGGCAGTCTCATCCAAATTTTTGACATATTCTTCAGGTTCAATATCTAAATCTGCTTTATATTGATTGAATAACGCACTGAATTTTTGTAAAGGTTCTTTTCCCATCATAAGACATTTTTCAAGTCTATCATATAGGTCATCCAGCCAAAAGGCTTCTTCTCTTTTGGGATTGAATTTATTTTCTATATTGTTAATATCTTCTCTTGGGTCAGTTTCTTGAGGGAGATTATCTTTTAGATCTTTTTCTCCAGTTTTTTCTGCTTTACTCATACTTGTTCCTCTGAAGTTATCTTGAGTTCCTGTTTTGTTTGGATTATTTGGGTCATCATTGTTTGTATTTTCATTTGATTTTCCTTTATATCTCAAACTCTTGTATCTTTTAAGCATATCAAAATATTTCATAGTAGAATATAATTTTTGTTTTGAGAAATTAATTTGTTCAATTTTTTGAATTTTGTCCAAACCTTCGTCGAATATTTTTCTTATCTCAATGATGAAGTCTTCTACTTGTAAATGATAGTCAAATTGGCCTTCTTTATATTTTAACACAATGCTAAATATGGGCTTTTTTTCTTCGATATATTTTGGCTCAGTCTCATAGTTAATTTCTTCATAAGTTGTATCTAGGTCTTCATCTGGATTATCTGTTTCTTTATGAAAGGCATTTCCAGGACCTAAAATCATTTTTGATTCTGTTATATTTTTTATTCTATTTTTTATATCTAGAGGATCTGGATATATATTTTTTACTTCATTTGTTTTAATTATTTCTGTTTTTATTGGAATATTTTTTTCAAAAAATTCTATATAGTTAATTAACGAGTTAACGACAGTAACATATAGTTGATCTTGGAACATGATATTTATTTTTTTAATTAAAGTAATTGTTTTAAAATTATTAAGTTCCATAATTAATTTTTGATTTTTTTCTTCTCTTTCAATATCTTCTTTAAAGACTAATTTTATTGGTTTCAAAGGTCTATTTTTCATAAAATCTATAACAAAAGGTCCATCTTTATTAGTTTTATTAAGCTCTTGGTTTGTTGTATCAGCAGTTTTACCTTTTGCATCTTTTGCCTCTTTTTCCTTTTCTTTTTTTTCTAAAGCTGCTTCTTTCTTTTTTTTGTCAGGGGAAATATCCATCTTGGATATATCTTGGGCTTTGAATTCTAAACCTTGAAGAATTTTTTTGATTAACTGAATTTGAGTAGCATCTAAAAGTTTTTTGAAGTCATATATGTTCTTTTTTTCATCTTTGATAAATTCATCAAGTCTTACTGTGTTATTAAATTTTACTTTGTATAAGCTTAGGCTATCTTTCATTCCACTTATCAATGTTTTTATTTTATGTAAAGCTTGGATAACATTTGTTTTGCATAAGATAGTATTTATATTAAATCTTTTTTCTAATTCTGAAAATTTAAATTCTTTGTTTTCTTCATAGAGCATTTCTTTTCCATATTTTGGAACTGGGGGCAATGCTTTTGGTTCTATTTTTAAATTTAAACAGCATAATTCAATACTTTTTTCTTTGAAATATAAATTATCAAACATCATTTTGTTTAGTTGGAATACATAAGATTTAGAAACTGAATCCATTTCTGGCTTTAAATAATCTTCAACTAAATTAAAATCTTTTATTGTTTTAATTTTATTGATTATTTTGCCAGCTCTGTCTTCTGGTAATTCTGTTACTTCAAATTTTGGTATTTTTTTCAAATAATAATTGTATTTAATAATTTCTTCACTTTTTCTTCTAAGTTTCATAGCTTCACTGATTCTAGTACAGAATATCTGGGGGTTTTCAACATCAAATAAGATATACATCTTAGGCACATCTTCAACACTTTTTTCTTCTTCATCATCAATTATAAGATTAAAGGTGTCTTTTTGTTCATCATAGGAAGTTACCAAGACTCTTTTCCATTCTCCGGTTTTTGTATTTTTATCCATAATTAGGGCTTTGGCTGGGATTTTTAAAACTTTTCCGTTTTCTTTATCTATGGCTTGCTTCATCCAGTGATCATTTGGATAAATATCATATAGTTTATCATCAAAAAATTGCAAAGGTAATTTTGATTTATCAGGTTTAGAAAAATCTATATCGAATCTAGTTTTTAGCAAGGACTCTACATCAGTAGCTCTGAAATTTTCTTGAATTCTTTTCATTAATTCTTTACGAGTAATTCTTCTGGGTATTGCTTCATATGGTTCATTTACTTTTGGTTGTAAAATTGCACAACCTTCCCTTGGTTTATCGAAATTAATGGACTTCTTTCTTTTCTTACGCTTTAGGGTGAGTCCATATGGGTTGACAAAGTCACTTGTTGGATTCATGGTCCATGGGACTACTTCTTGTCCATCCTTACGAATTTGAACTGGAAGAGATGGATAGTGATGTTCACCATCAGGATTTGGTTTTGGCTTTTGTGTCTCTGGAACTTTTTCTTCTTCTTTTTTAGGATTATCTACACTAGGATTATCCTTATCGGGTTTTTGTTCCGACATTAGTAGTTATAATTTATAAAATAATTTTTTGGTGTATTTAAATTCTTTAAATTTCAATATTTAAGATATATTCTTTAGGTTAAAAAAATAATTAAATTTTTATTTAATTAATTATTTATGAATTATTTGTTTATATATATATTCAAATTTAAATATATTTATTATTATATATTTAAAATAAATGGGGATTGGGGATTGGGGATTGGGGATTGGGGATTGGGGATTGGGGATTGGGGCGAATTACCAATT
>Ga0247608_10005539_pt1 | contig 13614 bp, 12 predicted proteins | sample 176DNAGHGlowgp2_FD_193490 | JGI IMG/M metagenome (GOLD analysis project Ga0247608, IMG submission 193490) | Sheep rumen microbial communities from Palmerston North, Manawatu-Wanganui, New Zealand - 1766 DNA GHGlow gp2 | ecosystem: Host-associated > Mammals > Digestive system > Stomach > Rumen ...
ACGCAGAAGTTTAACGACTTCACGAATCCAAAAATACATTTGAGAATCAAAATCTGAATGTATTTTTATTTTTTACTACAAAAAAGATGACTTACCTATTTACTTCAGAGTCAGTCTCTGAATGACACCCAGACAAAATTTGTGATCAGATTTCTGATGCTATCGTTGATGCTTATTTAGCCCAAGATTCGAATTCAAAAGTAGCCTGTGAAACTTTGGTTACTACTAATAAAGTTGTACTAGCATGAGAAGTAAAATCTACTGCTCATGTGGATGTAGAAAAAGTGGCTCGTGATGTGATTCGCAGAATCGGTTATACAAAAGAGGAATATTGATTTAATGCTGATACCTGCGATATTGAGGTACTTTTACACGAGCAGTCTGCTGATATTTCTCGTGGAGTGGAAAGAAAAAATGCAGAAGATCAATGAGCTGGAGATCAATGAATTATGTTTGGATATGCATGTAATGAAACTGATGATTTAATGCCTTTGACTTTAGATTTATCGCATAAATTGCTTAAGACTTTGGCAGAAATTCGTAAAGAGAAAAAAGAAATACTGTACCTTCGTCCTGATGCAAAATCTCAATTCACGATTGAATACTCCGATGATGATAAACCTTTGAAAATTAAAACTATCATTCTTTCTACTCAGCATGATGAATTCGCTTGAGATGAAGAAATGTTAGCTAAAATCCGTGAAGATGTGAATAATATTTTATTACCTCGTTTTGTAGATTGACTAGAAGATAAAGTAAAAGCACTGTTTAACGATCAGATTGATATTCAGATTAATCCTACATGAAAATTCGTAATCTGATGACCAAATGGAGACACATGAGTAACTGGAAGAAAGATAATTGTGGATACTTATGGTGGAAAATGAGCACATTGATGAGGAGCATTCTCTGGAAAAGATCCAAGTAAAGTGGACCGTTCTGGTGCTTATATGGCTCGTTATATTGCTAAAAATTTAGTAGCTGCTGGAATAGCAGATAGAGTTTTGATTCAGGTTTCTTATGCTATTTGAATTGCTAAACCTCTTAGTGTGTATGTAGATACTTATTGAACTTCAAAAGTTTCATTAACTGATGGAGAAATTGCAGAAAAAATCTGAACATTATTTGATTTGAGACCTTATGCGATAGAGAAAAGATTTAATCTTCGCTCCCCTATTTACGAAGAAACTGCTGCTTATGGACACTTCGGTCGTGAATGTAAAGTGGTAGAGAAATATGGAAAAAATGTTGAATTATTTCCGTGGGAGAAATTGGATTCGGTAGATTTATTGAAAAATGAGTTTGAAATAAATTAGTTATATACTTTACTTGGATCAACCATATCTTTTAAATCTTCACTTTTTCAGTATCAGTGTAATACATTTTTATTATCAAGATTATTCATTATTGTAAAGTGTAAATGTGGTTGCCAATGACCGTTTGTATCATATCCATCAATTTTTCAGATTTCCTGTCATTTTGTTATTTTTTGTCCTTCAGAAAAACTCTCATTTGTAATATGCACATATAGTGAGTAGAAAGTTTTTCATCAGATTTCGTGTTTTATTACTAATATATTTCATGTTCATCAATCAGCATCTTTTTTTCATACACTAGGAAATGCTGCTATTATTTTTTCATCTCAAAATACTCATTTATCAGTTTTTCATCCAACCACAACTCAGTCATATATCGATTTAACTGGAGTTCATTTTGGTAAATTATAATCAACTCACATATGATATCATCGACTCTCACTAGATCATCTATTTCATCTATCATTAGCTCATAGAATGAATGGTCATCAGATTTTATTTAAAATTTCTTCATAAAGCTGGGTATTATCTGATAATAATTTATATAAATATTGCCTAATTTGGGGAGTCGGTTCCTTTCATGTTTTAATTATATCTCACAATATAGAATTAACATTTTCTCGAGTTATGTTACCCAAAACAATTTCGTCCTTTCAGTTTTGACGCTTTTCTTCACTTATCTCGTATAATGACTTGAGAATTCACTCTAAAGCATCATTTTCAGATAGAATTTGCATAGAATTAGCACCTTCAATTGGTGGAATCGTTTCTGACTTCAAAAGATTAACATCTTCATTAAATAGTTCTCATGTTAATTGTTTTATTTTTTCCGATGATTTTTTGGATTCTTCGTCTTTTAATATGGAAATAGATTGTTCATGTTCTTTTTGTAATTTATCATACTTTTCAAAATCTACTTCTCATAAATGGGAAGTTCCAACTAAATTATTCAAACCATCTATCTTATTACGTTGTTCCATACTTTATCTGGTAATAAAATTTAACAAGATAATTATATCTTATTTTTAAAATAAATGCAAAAAATTTCAGACTTTTTAAATTATGTCTTCTAAACATTTTTATGTATCTGGTTTATTATGAAAAAATATTATTTTGAAATAGAATGGAACAATCTATCTTTATATTTTCATTCATTAGCAGATCACTCTTCTTTGAAATACTTTATTGTGTCTTTTATATTTTTAAATGTATCAACCATAAAATCAAAATACTGTATTCCTTGGATTCTTGAATCCCTATATTTATCTGCAAAGAGAACACATCTACGAAAAATATTTTCAAACGTTTCCTTCAATCTTAATTGCTCAATAATTACACTATTGTTTCTTTCTTTTTGCTCATATATATTATTAGACCATCAAGAACAAAAATCTTTAAAATACGTAAGGATATCCTGTCATTTACGGTAGAATGTTTCATTAATTTGAGCTGTTGATTCTCATGCAATAAGCATTTTATGGATTAAATTATTTCCTTCCTCTTGCATAGATTCAGCATAACTTTTTAAATTTTCACAAATTATTAAATAGTCTGATTGTTTTTCAACTTTTCCTTCGCTTTGTTCTTCAGCTTCATAAGCTCTTTTTGCTCCTAAATAAGCAGAACGTAACTTTTGAGCTTGTTTATAATCTGGATTGCTTCTTAATTCTGTAGCTCTTTCTGAAAAGGCTTCAAAGATCTGTTTTTTAGCTCAAATTAATGGTTTATACATCAATCATGACCTATCTAATTCTTTTATTTTTTTATCTCTTTCCTCCTTCAAATCTTTAAATTTTTGAATTTGGGTATCAAATATTTCTTTGTGAGTTACCATTTTTAGGCAAATTATAATAAAGGGTCTTTACTATATATTATTATGATAGAAATTCAAATAAATCTTTTACTTGAATATATCAAAATGATATTGATTTATTAATTATTTTTTAGTATATTCTAGTGTTTTATAGTCCTATATAAATGCACGTTATATTAAATATTTCAGATTCTGATAAGCACTTTTCAGTTGCTATTGAAGAGTATAAAAAACGTCTGTGAAAAGATGTAGTTTTTGATACTTTGAAACCCTTTAAGGATGATAACCATAATTTAGTTATCCTAAAAGAAACTGAGTCTGTTATCAAAACTATCGAAAAAAAATATATGAATTATAAGAAAGTTTTACTCGCTAAAGAGTGAAAACTTTTAAGTACGGAGGTATTATGAAAAGAGATAAACTGACAGAATTGTGTATTTATAATTTGATGACCTTATGGATTAGATAGAGAAAGACTGAAAAACTGATTTTCTGATTTAAATGAAATTTCATTTGGGGCGATTACAATGCCTCATTGATTAGCTAAGCTTGTATTGATTGAACAATTATATAGGTGTAAAACTATTCAGATTTGAAAAAGTTATCATTACTAAATTTCTATTGAATTTGACATATTAAATATTATATATATGATATATGTTTATTTTTGATAATTTATAAAAAATTAGGCATGAATAACTGTGAAAATGATGAATATTCGAAATGATTATGAGCGACTAAACGCATCACAGGACCTGATGAGTTTTGATTTATTTGTAAATTTTTTAAAACTAAAAAACTTATGCCACCTTTGGATGAACAAACACGCATACTTGAAAAAAAGAAACAATATTTCTGAGAATATATTCCTGAAACTATTTTATGTGAAACTCAAGATGGAGGATATTTTATTAGACAAAAATTTATAAAGTGAAAAACATTATCATCTACTAATGTTTCTGATTTGCCAGTGGAAACAATTTTTAAAATAATTGATTTAATTAAAAAATATTTGAAATTTCATAGAGAACAATGATGAATAATGGATTTAGTTTGATATCAGCATTACAAATCGGAACCCCGAGTTCTAGAAAGAAAATTTAGAAATTTTTTAAAAATTTATAGGAATTTTCTATCATCGACAAATATAATGGTTTCTGATGATTGAAATGTATACATGGTGGATGTGTGTGAAAGTACAGAAGTTCGCCTTCAGTGAAGAATTAAAAATTTTTGTGCAAAGCCTTTTATAAGGATGACGATTCATAATTTGGAAAAATTATTACAATCTAAAATTCAAGCAGAAAAAGAAAAAACAAGTAATGAGTTAACGGACGCTTTAAAATAGAAAATTTACATAGTATTTTGCAATAGTTTTTTAATCTGATTTATTTCTTTTCTTTTTTGTGTTAGAGAGACCGCTTTTAGTAAGTATGTTTTTGCCTTATCTAAATCCCCCTGTTGTATATAATAATCTCCTAATGCTTGGTATAAATATCATTGAGGATACTCTGAAACTAAATTGAGTAAGTATTGTTCGATTCCATCAAATTGTCATAATGCGATATTTCTACCAATAGTTCAGTATGTGCAAACTCATCTGTCATCTTTTGGAAGAGTCATGGTACATACACGTAGCATTTTGTTCGCCAACTCTGTATCCAGTGCAAAAAGTTTATATTCTGATCATTCTGAATATGGATGAAAAAATACCTCATAAAAATATGTATAAAAGTCTGAAGCTACCAAGTTTTTATATCACAGTAACTTATTCCAACTAGATATTAATTTATTACTTTGATTTAATTGTAAATAGTTATTAATTAAATACCTTTGGGCATCTAAGCGTAAATTATTATCTTTCACTAATGAAAGCATTACTACTGATTGTTCATATTTTTCGTTTCGATAAGAAGCAACTCACATTAGAAAACGATATTTCTCTGCATTATTTGAATCCAAATCTACAAGTTTTTTTAGATACTCAATGGAAGTATCCCATGAATTTGTTAGAAAGTTTGAATAAGCAAGAACTTGATATGGTAATATATAATTTGAATTTTGTTGTAACGAATAGAGTGCTAAAACTTTGGCGGGCTGAAACAATCATTGATTAAATAACTCCAATGATACTAGTGTATCAAAATAATATTCAGGCATTCACATCTGTTTAGAAATTTGATCCTTGTATCATTGCAGTTTTACTGCAAATGCTTTGTTTTTTGCCGATGTAAATCACTTAGATATTTCAAAAAACTTATCATAATTTTGATCCATTAATGCTAATATTCATAGATATCGATTCTGATCTTCTACTGGTATTTCGTTTTTTGAACTATATATTTTAATCAATGCTGATAAACTTTCGGTATTGGTTTTTGAACTAAGAGGGAAAGAATTAAAAGCCACACGTAAATTCAATGATGGTTTTAATTTATTGCTGTAGGATTCTGGAAGATTTTCTATGAATTTCTTTGCTTTCACAAATTGATACTCATTTAAGTAAGTTTCAACAATTAAATTCATCACATCTATATCTTTTGTTTTTTCAAAAATTTTCTGCAAAAATTCATCATTTTCACTTTCTAGTGTATTTATGTCTATTTCTTCATTTTTTAGTAAATTCTCTATCATAGAATCTGATAATCAATTTTCACTGCTTTCCATTTCTTCAACTTCAAATTTATGTGTTATTGGTAATCACTTTTTTAAAGTTAATGGATGTTTTTTTAGTTCATATTTTTCGATTTTTATCAAATTATCTGATTTTTTTATCTCATTCACTCTTGTTGAATAATTTATTATTTTTTGTTCATCAATGCTAGTATACTCATCTGATAAAATATTATCATCCATAGAAGAAGTTTTTTCAGCTTTTTTGATATTAAGTATGTGAGGTGTATGTGTATATTTTTCAACTTTATACAAAGTTTTATCCTCAATTTCAAACAATTCTCATGAATCGATTGTATCTATAATTTCTTCAACAATATCATTTGATGATACTCTCTGTGAATTATTATTTATTTCTTGATGTGCTTCAAACTCTGTATTTTTCCGATTTTCTTCATTTTTATAATTATCCTCACTTTCTTCTCACATTTTCAAATTTAAACTATGTTCGTTATGATAATATTTATCTACAGGATAATAGACGGTTTCTTCTTTTTCTTCTTCAATAATATTTTCCGTAACATTTCTATAATCTATATTTTCTTCTCTTTCTGTTTTATTTTCTGTTTTAACTTGGCGTTCTAGTCATTCTGAGATACTAGACGTATCTGTTTCAGTATTCAATGCTATTTCGATTGGTTCTGTTGATTTCTTTTCTTGTTTCTTTGCTATCCTTTCTTCTATTCTTTTCTCCTCTTTTATTTGAGCCAAACGTTTTTTATCTATTCCTTCCGCATAACGTAATGTTTTTGGATTTTGGAATTCATAATTTATCTGGATCAAATCTGAGTTTTTACGAATCATGTCTTTCTTAATATCATCTCATATTTTTGTATTATCTTCAGCAATTAAAAAATCTGGTTTATTTTCTATTTTCTCTAGAACTACATGATTATTTTGCCACTGAATTTTATATCACTTTTCATCACAAATAATAAAAAATACGACTCAAAAGATAAATATCATTCATAGTAATTTTCTGACTCTATCCATTATTTATGATGTTTTTATTTATAAACTCAATATTTATTTTTAATAATATTAACATTAAATACAATAATTGAACTAATCTCAAGAAACTGAATCTCATTCAAATAAATCTTTCAGAATATCTTTTTCATCTTTTTTTGACTCCTTATCAGAAAGATAAGTTTCTAAATATGGTTTTTTCTTCAATAATTTATCTACACTTGCGAGTAAATGAACATAATCTCATGATTTAGGATAAACGTATGTAATGGGGTCTAATAGTCATGTAGGACGAATAATTTGCTCTACAACTTCATCTGATAGATTCAATTCATATTCTGCAGGAGTCGCAGATAGGAATATTGATTTTGCTCAAGTCTTAATCTTTGATGCCAAATTAGCACGTTGATTCTCTGCACGAGCTTTTTTATTTATCAATCATTGTGTTTTATCTTCTCATTTTTCAATTACTTGCAGATGTGTCGTAGAAACTAAATCCAAATTATCAGTAGCCTGATCTAGTTTAATTTCATCTAAAGATTTTCGTCATAATGTAGCTTCTAATTCCTCGAAACGTAAAGGACGATGGTCAATAGCTGATGGAAGACGGAATCAATATTTAATCAGATTATTTTTTCTAGCCCTATCTCATTGTGACATAGCATTTAGCTGAGGGATAGTCATATGAGATTCATCTATAATGAGTAAGAAATCCTTTGGGAAATAATCAAAAATCGTATTTGGAGCCTCACCTGGCAAACGTTTATCAAAATATAATGAGTAATTTTCAATACCATTTACAAATCCAGTTTCACGAATCATACGTAAATCGTATTCCACACGTTTTTTGATTCTCTCAGCCTCAACTAACATTCAGGCTTTTTCAAATTCTTTAATTCTGAGTTCTTTTTCTAAATCAATTTGCTGAAGTATAGTTTCTAAATCATTTGTATCCTGTAAATATTGAGTAGCAGGCCAAAGGATAATTTGGTTAGCCTGGGATTTTAGTTCAAAAGTGACTGAATCACGAATTTCAATTCTCTCAATCACATCTTCATCAAAGAAGCAACGATAAACAGATTTTTCAGTAGAAGAATAAACATCCAATCTCTCTCATTGAAGTTCAAACATTCACGCTTCAATCTTTCCATGAACTGGCTTATATTGCATATGCAAAAGTTGGTGCTTGATTTCTTTGAAATCGTAAGACTGCCCTACTTTGAGCTGGAGCATATTTTCCTGGAAAAATCTACTCTGTCATAGACCATAAAGAGAAGATGCCGATGCAACTACGATTACATCATCACGAGAAAGTAAACTCGCCATTGTAGCTAGCCTATACATCTCTATTTCATCGTTAATTGTAGCCTCCTTTTCGATATATGTTCATGAAGATGGAAGATAAGATTCTGGTTGATAATAATCAAAGTATGATACAAAATAATGCACAGCGTTATTTGGAAAAAATGCCTTAAATTCAGTAGAAAGCTGAGCTGCTAAAGTTTTATTGTGTGAAATTACGAGAGTTGGTCTCTGAACTTTCTGGATAATATTTGCCATAGTAAAAGTCTTTCACGTTCATGTAGCTCAGAGTAATGTGATATTTTTCTTTCAATTTTTAAAAGCCTCCACAATCTGATTAATTGCTTTTGGCTGGTCTCATGCTGGTTTATAATCTGATTTTAATTCAAATGGCATTATTTGGTTTAGATATAATTTTTAATTAGAAAAACTTGACTGAATGATAGTTTTTCATATCGAAAATTCAAGGAAATAAATTTATTCTTCATTATATCTAACATTCTTTATTTTATTATATTACTTCTTGAATTTTAGTAACATTTTCTGTATATATATACACATATGTGAAACAAAAATACAATAATTATGAAGATTTTTTTTATTTGGTTAATGATCGTTTGCTGTGGTGTGGTGAATGGTCTGCTGTATTCAATGCTAGAGTCACCAAAAAATTTTATTTTCATGTCCCTAGTTTCTGTGATTTGTGTTGTATTCCTCTTGTTGCACAGAAGGATTACAAAGAACTGGAAAACTCCTTCAAAAAAATTACCTAACAACTGGTCAGAATTCCATTTGCCCGTTTTTAGGATTACTATGTTGTTGAGCTTTTTTTTCTTGGTTTTGCTAATATTTAGATATCAGTACTATGAAGTACAGATTGTTGCATCCATCACAATATTGGTAGCATCATTTATAGCATACAAGAGGGAACTGAATTATACGCATGGTTGGTTGTAAGGAAAGATCCATAATATTTTAAAGAAAAAGTAGCTGAATCTGCTACTTTTTTTTATAATTGATTTGTATAATATTATAAACCTTCCAACAATAAATCTGCGTCTTCTCATGCTCTTTCTTGAGCCTCTCTTTCTCTAAGTTTTTGCGTATAGTCTTTTGATTTATCAAATTGTGCCAATTCTCACTGTAACTTTTCTTGTTGAATACGTTCCACAGAATCACAAAAGTCTTTGTAAATTGAGTCTACTAAATTTTCTGGTATTTTATCCATTTTTGATATAATATCAAAAATCTCTTGTGCCTGAATATTTCAACGGTCCTTAAGATTCGTTATAATATTCATAGATATTTTCAATCTTTCATCGTATGATTTTGACTGAAATTCTTTCATCTTTTGTTCAACGCTAGACATTCATCTTTTGTAAAAAAGATAAAATTTTATTCAGATTTTTTGTTGATACTTAATCCTAAATCTTTTAATAATTGGTCATCAATTTCTGATGGAGATCAAAACATTGGATCACGATATTTCTGATTCTTAGGGAACGCGATTACTTCACGAATATTTTCTTTTCCTGTGAATACCATAACCATCCTATCTAGTCAGAATGCACATCATCCGTGAGGTGGTACTCAGAATGTGAAACATTTCAAAATATGACCAAACCTAAATTGAATATCTTTTTCTTCTAATCAAAGGATGGTAAATATTGCATGTTGAAGTCTTTGATCATGGATTCTGATACTTCCTCATCCAATTTCATATCAACATGCCACAATATCATAAGAATCAGACTCCATAGTAGTAAGTTTTTCTATATCTTCATCAGTTAATTTATATCAATCTCTCATTTTATCTGCTAGTTCTATTAAGTATGGAATATGTTCATCCTTTGGTTTAGTGAATGGATGGTGAGTAGATCCAAGTTGTCCATCACTTCAAACTTCAAACATTGGTGCATCTACCACAAATGCAAAATCTAATAAATCTTCTAATCATTCAGTCAGCTTTAATTCTTTGAGTAATTTGATTCTTAATGCTCATAATAATTCAACTACATCAATCCACTCTCCTACTTGAAAGAAAATTGTTTCTCAATTTTTAGCTCATGTAAGAGATAATAATTCTGAATGTAATTCTGGAGTAAGATATTTAGATAATGAACCTTTTGGTCATTCTGCTTCATCTAGAATTAAGTATAGTAATCATTTTCCTCAGTTTTCTTTAATAACTGGCTCTAATTGTTTCTCTATTTCTCAACGAGTAAACTGTTTTGGAGCAACTAAAGCTTTTACACATTTTGCTCAATTTAGTAATGAGAAATCTACTTTTTTAGCCCACTGGGTTACATCTACGAAAGCTAATCATTCATAACGAAGATCAGGTTTATCGCTTCCATATTTATCCATAGCTTCTTTCCATTTTATGATTGGGAATTTCTGATTTTTAATTTTCTTATTTGGGAATTGTTTAGTCATTTCTATGAAATATTCTTCCATAATTTGAAGAACATCTGGCTCTTCTACAAATGACATTTCAAAATCAACCTGAGTAAATTCTGGCTGACGATCTCATCTAGGATCTTCATCACGGAAACATCTAGCGATTTGGATATATCTATCATATCATGCTACCATAAGCATTTGTTTATATTGCTGTGGAGATTGAGGAAGAACGAAGAATTTTCATTGATCAAATCTAGCTGGAACTACAAATTCACGAGATCATTCTGGAGTATTCTTGGTAAAGCATGGAGTTTCAAAGTACGCAAAATTTCTATCATGAAAAAACGACACAGTTTTGCAGAATAAAGCGTCTCTAACCATCATAGTATCGCGAAGTGATTTTCTCCTAAGGTCTAGGTAACGATATTCCAATCTCAAATCCTCTCCTACTGCATTTTCATTATCAATAGTAAATGGTAATTCTGCACATGTAGAAAGGATTTTTACTTTGCTTGGATTAATTTCTACTTCTCATGTAGCCATATCTTTATTTACCATATTATCTGGTCTAGCTACCACTTTTCATGTTATCTGCAAAACATATTCAGATTTTATATCTTCCAAATTTCATCATTCACAGCTAAAATCTGATTGAGGGTCAATTGTAATTTGTGTAATTCAGTAACGATCACGAAGATCTATGAAAGTTAGTCATCATAAATTTCTTACTCTATTAGTCCATCAAGCTATAGTAACTTCCTGTCCTACTGAGGATTTATTCAATTCTCCACAAGTGTGTGTACGATACATGATTATATTAGTTAAATACTAAAGTCTCTTTTTACTTTTCTGTCCTCCTTTATTGAAAGGAGGTGGCTGAAAGCCGGAGGATTTTTATCTGATAATATTTGCTCCTTTTAGAGTGAAACTTACCACCTCTAAGCGAGGGCAATTTTTCAACAAAGGAGTTTAAATCCCCAGTCACTCCGTGACAGCCCCTTTCTTAAAGAGGCACAAAAATAGCTAATTTAGATTAATATTTTTATTCAAAGTTTCAAGTATAAAATTCCCTTTTTCTTTCTATGAAAATTTCATTCTTCAAAATTTGACTTTTTTGAAATTTTATGTAATATATAGATATATTTAATTAGTAATGTAAACAAAATGGCAAAAAGAAAAATCAATGTCGTATCTAACGAACTAGATCAAGCTCCAAAAACTAGAGCTGCTGGTTATGGAAAAGTAGTGGATTCCATGAGAAAAGAAATGACTGAAGCGATGAATTGAGTAAATGTGCCAAATATAATGTCCAACGATTCCGACCAAGCTCCAAAAACTAGAGCTGCTGGTTATAAAGAAAATGTATTGAAACCACTACAACAAGAAATCGATAGTAGAATGAATATGCTTTTTATGAATTGAAGTGATACAATTTGTAATTATGTAAATAATTTTTTAAATAGAGAATAGAGAAGAAAATGAATTTATAAGCAATTGTATTGTGGATTTAAAACCGTGAGATTCTTTGGCTTTTGAAATCAAAAGAGAAAAAATTAAAGGTAGTGGAGGCTTTCAAAAAGCCGTATGACATCCTGCTTTCTTTTGAGATTTTAATGATTTTTTGCATAATTTTTATTACAATTCTGAGGTTTGACAGTTAAGGCCATGAGAAATATCAACAGCTATTATTGTTAAAAAAGATGAGAGTGATCCATACTTACTAAATATTCATGCAGAACAATTAGAATATCCTGGAGAATGAAGTTTATTAATGGATTGATTATTCTTTCATAATTCAAATGTAAATGATGAAGAATTTAATGAAATAATCTGAAATACTGAAAATACAGAAAAAAAAGAGGAGATTAAAGAACAAATTAAAGAAAATATTAGTGAAGAAATCGAGATTGAAGAAAAAGAAGAGAAGGGAACCGAAAAAGAATCAAAAAAAGACAAAAAATCATTAGGTGATACTATTAAATGATGGTTTGGTAAATAATATTTAAATGTATAGAAAAAGGAGAATAAACTCTCCTTTTCTATTTTTTAATTGATTTCTATTCTTTTTAAATGGATGAATTTACTTTATGATTTAGTTAGAAATTAGAAATTAAAGTTTAAAAAATGCGAATCTGTGTTCAGATTCGCAACGAAATATGCAGTGTAGCTCAGTAGTAAAGAATTCTCTCTATGGCGCGAGCATCATCACCGTCCACATACTTTTCAGGAATCCCCGGAATATTCCTAATTTCTCTTGTAAACTGATGAATCTCCGCATTTTGGACAGTAGGTTCCTCGCGTCTTTGGGTGCTGTATGCAGCAACCCAGAGCATACAATCAGCAAAATCATTTTGGAGGAAATCCTCCCACATCGAGAGTTTCGTATATACTATTGGCTTAACACCATATTCCTTTTCACAAAGGGATATGAAGTTTCTCAGTCCATTCTTCAATGCTTCCATTGACTGAACTGACGAAGCCTCCTCGATGTCAACCACTGGTAGAATATCACCCTTCGCAAGGTGAAGTGTGGCCTTAAAATTCTCGAACTGCATACTTGAGTTCTCGTTGGGACGGTAATAGTGGTAAGAGCCCACAATGAAGCCATTCTCCTTGGCTTCCTTGTAGTTCTTATCGTACTGTACGTCCTTGTAGACACCTGCCGAAGACCTGATAATCACGAACTTAATCGGATCTTTCGTCTTGGTTTGGACTTTGACCGTTGGCCAATCGATGTCCCCATTGTATTCGGAGACGTCAATGCCGAAGGCGGGACCTTCTTGCCTATCGCATGAGAAGAAGACAAGAACAATCATAAAGAAGAGATAATTTTTCATTCCTTCTTAGATTTTTCTCTTCAGACCCCTGTCGCCGGTTGTCCCAATCATTGGAACGATGATAATATAACAATATTCTCAGAAAAGTCAAGTTTTTTTTTAAAAAGGGGATAAAAAATCCCATATTTCTACATTTGTAATTTAAATCTAATTTCCGATATACTAAGAATGATAATTATTCTTCTCCGATTGCTGAATTTACTTGAATTGCATGATTTACTTGACGCTCTGGAATTACATTAGTTTCCACTAAATCTAATCAGTCAAAATCTTTCTGGTCTGTAAACATGTAATTGGCTCA
>Ga0247608_10005543_pt1 | contig 13608 bp, 22 predicted proteins | sample 176DNAGHGlowgp2_FD_193490 | JGI IMG/M metagenome (GOLD analysis project Ga0247608, IMG submission 193490) | Sheep rumen microbial communities from Palmerston North, Manawatu-Wanganui, New Zealand - 1766 DNA GHGlow gp2 | ecosystem: Host-associated > Mammals > Digestive system > Stomach > Rumen ...
CTCCATTCCTTCCCATCATGAGAGAAGAACAGGCCGTACGTATTTCCCTTCCTGTGTTTTAATCTGAGAGTATGAATTCTAATCCAAATCAGTGAACCATCTTCTATCTCAATGGCTGCCCCGATATTGTTAGAATACCTTAAGACCTGACCCTGATTCTTAGAGCTAGATATTACTTCCAAGCTATGAAGATCTAAGGTATCTCTAGAGTCATAAAGTTTTCTCAGTCTGGCAAAGAATAACTCATCTTCAATCATTTTGTGATGGAGAGAAAGTGGCTGAAATCTCTTAAATATACCAGACTCTTCGGCATTAACAAACTCATATCCCTCGGGCTGAATTCTAACTTCTTCTACTTCATCCGCTTCCTTTCCGCCCTTAATGAGTTTATATTTCAGAAGGTTGGTCATTGTCATAGGATCGCTGTCAGATATAGAAACGATCCGAACCATGTCTATCTTCGTATTCCATTTTGCCGTTGATTCCTGTCCTTCTTCCTGTACTTCCGGTTTAGTATAGGTTACCATAACAACAGTCTGACCGATTAGTTTCTCCAGCTCGAAAGCCATAGGAACGTATTGATAACTGCTAGATAGAAAACCATACTCACTTTTCAACTTTGATAATTCTTCCTGATTCATAATTCATTAAATCTTTTATATTGTTATTATTGTTTTCAAAATCAAATTCTACCTCATTGCTGTCGTCAAGAACTTCTATCTCAAAAGAAATGATCTTCTTGTCAGTGTCAGCGAGAATTTCATAGATCACATACTTATCGTCTACCGAGTCTTCATCATCGTGTAGAATAAGTCTAAGATACATTATACAGGCTATCATCAACTCCTCCCCACTATAATCTCCTGGGGTAAGTGGAAGGCTGTATACTGTTTCTCTCCCCGGTTCATCTTCCCAGGTACTAGAAATTTTCCAATCCGGACCAATATAGATTTGATCATTATCCGTTAGTCTTGGGATCATAATCTTCTCTCCGTCCCCACTAATAACAATTGGACTGGATTCTTCACTCAAGATCTTCTTCAACATAGGCAATTACATCTCCTGTTTTACAGATCGTCAATTTTGTTAATAATAATTTTTCATAATTCACCCCGTCTTTTATATTATCACTTTCCTTGCTATGAAATGCATCATATAAAAAATCTTGAATTTGTGTTACCAAATCATATACAGTATAGCATTCTAGGAGTGTTAGGTATACTGGATATTTGAATGGAAAATCAAATATTATAAAATCCCCTTCTTCCCACTTAACTGGATACTCGACATCTTTTAAATCCTCTTTCCTCTCTTCAGTCATCTCAAACGCAAGCAAGATATCAAGTCCCCGACCATTATTCTCTGGGTCATTTATATCTGCTATGGTTACGAGCGGAGAAGTAGAGGCTAGAAACTCTTTGTAGTTAGTATTTGATAAATCTCTTACTACTATCTCTTTCATATCATATATAAGAAAATAAAGCACTCTTCCCGGCGAATTCCTTATTCATGTGGAAACAAAAAGAAAGATAGAAATTGCAGGAATTAGTATAGCAGTAATTATTTTAGCAAGACATTTCGTTTCCAAGTATAAAAACTCTCTAAAACTCTGGTCTTATCTCAGAAGTAGAGAGGAAAAATTCAAGAACCTGTTTATAACCTACAAGTTTAAAAGTCTCTTCGTAGGCGGAAAGAATAAAACCGACTTACTAAAGAATGCTGAGAGATGTAGAAGAAAAGCAGAGTGGTATATGAATAAAATTAACGATTTGACAATATATGAAAAGTAAACAACTAATCGCGTATGAGAGAGGGAAGCTGTATGTATCTTTGACTTCCCCTGCCCAGATGACTAAGGAAAGAGAGGAAAAGCTTATATCACTGACGAATGAGCTTATGGTATTTGGCTATACACTTCTCCCTGAGGTACTCCTTTATCTCAGTGAAGAAGACATGGAGAACGTACACAAAGAAGTCCTCCCCCAGATTGCCTCCCAGTTCATTCCTGTTGGTACAATGTGGAAACCTTTATATCCCGGATTCCCTCAGCAAGTAATTGAGAAGTCCGAAATGGAATTATGGGAAGAACAGCACGAACTCTATGATACCCTGGATTATGACGCATTCCTAGCTAAAAATCCTTGGTATAATGAGGAGGATAAGAAGGAAGTAGAGAAGAACTCAAAGCATAATCTTCTATCTGCCGCGAATAGAGTACTGGGGGCGATGAAGGAAAAAGATATTCTGGATGTATTCAAGTCTATCTTAGCCTCTGGTAATTCTCTTCATGAAACGACAAGAGAGGAGCTAGATTGGTTGCTTTCCGAATATCCCGATTATCAACTCCCTGACAAAATTCCATTCAAGGAGACTATGTGCATCGTTATGTCTAGGAGAAAGGACTATGAAGCTTCTGACATTAATGACATCTTGAGGTATGGAATTTATCAGATGGGCGGAAATCCAGAGTTAGTCCATGTCCCTAAGAAAGTCAAGAGAGTTTCGTGGGAGAAGAAACCTAGCATGAATAATACCGAATGGAGAGCACTGAAAGCTTCCCGGCCCATGAGAGTAGATATCCTTGGGAAAATTGAGAATATACTGGGAAAGAAGAAATTTGACCTCTGTATGGTTGACGCTAAGAGATTCTACGGGCACTGGTTAATGTTGTCAGAAAGACTTCATCCGGGCGAGTACGAAAATAGATTCCCTCAGGCCGCCAAATTCTTCAGAACACTCAAATCCAACCGACTGAATAAGAAGTATAAGACTTGGAATTCAGTTGTTCAGGATAAGTATAATTCTGGCGAGGACATTCTAGATATCGCTAAGTTCATATCTCTCAGACCGGGCGAATTTGTAAGAAGATTTGACTCCCTCCTGAGAAGAAGTATGACAAGCGGAAGAGAGTCGGACGTTATGGATATCTTCCTTGAGACCTCCGGCATGAGCAACAAAACTCTCCTCGAACTCAGAAATTACTACGAGAAGAGAGCCAGCCGTTGTCCTAGACTTATATCTGTCAAGGGATCTTCAACAATGCATTCTCTAGAACCTCTCGAACCACTCCCTATCGGAATAGTGGATACAGTCAGAGAGTTCATTGAGAGAAAGATCCTCCTGAATATCAAAGACAGTGTTAAGGAGCAAGATCTTAAGGATAAGGTTGTGTATATCGATCCTATGATTAATCGCATACCTGTCCCGTCGAAAATGAGAGATGCCGTTTATGTAGTTCCTCCCTGCACCAGATATGATATTCCGGCTGACAAGAAGTATATCAGGCTGTTCGTACACTGGATTCAAGAGGATGGAAAAATAGAGGACTTAGATCTTCATGGCTATCTCTATCAGGACGAACATAATGTAAGAAACGTCGGATGGAATACTGGCCTAAAATCTGGACAGTCGACAATTCACTCTGGCGACGTTCTTAATAGGCCCGGCGACTGTACTGAATTCATTGATATCGACATAGACAAAGCAATCGAGGAAGGTTGGAACTATGTCGTTATGGATGTCTATAATTACAAGGGCCGTGGATTCAATACTCTCCCCTGCTGGCTTGGATTTACTACTCTCAACAAGTGGGAAGGAAGAGAAAATAAGGAATGGAACCCGAGTGGAACGGATATCTCTAATAGGGTTGAGATTAAAGACTCTAAGATTGCTGCCTGGATCTTTGACTTAAATAAGAGACAAGCAATCTGTCTGGGAGTTAGCCTTAGTGGTATTCCGATTAACACGGGGAATCAGAACTCCGCCCTTGTCCAGTTCTTTGCACAGGAGCCTAAGTTCACCAGCTATGACGTTCTTTGCCAGTACTATAAGTCAAGAGGAGCAACTATCATCGACGACTTGGCAGTAGAACATGATGAAGAGGTAAAACAATCTGACATCATACTGGACTACACTAAGGTTCTTGAAATACTTGGATAAAACGACAAAAAAAAGAAAGAGGAAAACTTATAATTCCTCTTCTTTTTTTTATATCAGCCTCTTCTTAACTTCATCCATATACGATTGAAGGAGATCTAATTGTTTTCTTATTACGCGGTTATATTCTTCGACGGCCTCTTCTTTCGTTCTGTATATATTCCAAACCTCAGAATCATATATAGTACTACGAAGAAGATATCTAGGATAGTCTTTTCCTTCATCGCCCTTTTTTATGACATCTAAATAATAACACTTTTCTCCGTTATATAGAGTATCTGTGTCGATCTTGGTAACAACTCCTTCAAGTGGTGGTAGATTTCTTGAACAGCGAGAAGGGTTTTTAGAAAATTCAATATAAGTAATCCAAACGACATCTCCTTTCTTTAGGTTTTTTATTTCTATCATACCTTATTATAGTCCTCCACACTACTTTTATAATTTTTTCTTCCCCAGGTGTCAAAATCAAGTCCACCCGTTTTCTGCATAAAGTATTTTAAGATATCCTCGAATGAAATCAAGAATGTCCCTAGTCCTTTCGCAAGCTCTCCATCATAACCAACATCTACCATTAGTCTAGGATTGTTTTTGAACTCGGCATCCAAACCTCCATGAACATGACCAAATAGATGAAGCCCGCCGTGATACATCTTATTAAAATCATATATTGGATAATGACATAGATTAAGATTATACTCGACACCCTGATACTTAACAACAATATCAAGAATGTCGGCCACTATCTTATACTTCTTCCCGACAGCCCCTCCACACCAATAATATCCATACTTATCATGATTCCCCATAACTTTGTATAGATTAGTGGTAGGGAGAGTAGAGAGAAGATAGAGTATGTCATTTTCTTTCATCTTCCAAAAATCATCCCCTAGAGTAAATAAGATATCCTCTGGCTTAAGTGTATCTCGGAGCGTTGTCATTATACTCCTATTCATCGCCTCTAAATCATCAAAAGGCCGCGAACCAAATTTGATAACATTGAGGTGATTATAGTGAAGGTCAGAGCAGAAGTATATTTTTCCAATCTTCCCCGAGTCTAGATTAAAAACTTCACCTATCTTCATCCTTTATGTCCTCTATTTTAAATTTTACTCTCTTATACTCTTTCCCAGACTTCATAACACTGCCAGACCTAAATGATATCTGTTTTCCATGCTCATTTATTTCTGCCTGTCTTGATGCCGCTTTTGTAATCTTAAGTATATCAAATCTCTTTTTCTTCTTCTTTTTCACATTTATAAGGGAAGTAGATGGCGAAAAAAGCAAATTCACAACTAAATACTAATAATGGTTTTTGATCTGTCATTTTGTCATATTCTTAGTTTGGTTTAATGTTTGATATATATGGTTATAGAAATTAAAAAAAAACTAAAGATTATGAAAAGATTAACAAATTACTGGCCATTCGAGCTCTTAGATGGGTTCTTTGGCACACCTGGATTTATTACTTCTGATGCTAGGAGAGAAAGAATTACTGAGAACGACACTGAGTTTACCATCGAAATCTCACTGCCGGGATTTAAGAAAGAAGATGTTGAAATTAAGACTATCGACGGTTTTCTAGAGATTCACGGCAGTAGCTCACGATGGGATAAAGTTGATTACAATAAGAGATATACACTGCCCGACGAGATTAATAAGAAGGAGATCGGAGCTAAGATGGAAGATGGAATTCTAGTTATTACACTTCCTAAGATCAAAAAGAAAGAAGAGGAGGAGAAAGATAATAAGATAGAAATCCAGTAAAAAAAAAATAAACAAACTAAAGAGGGGATTTTAAATGGTCCCCTCTATTTTTTTTATAGTTTGTCATCTAGATCTTTATATGCATCTATTACATCCTGCGTCATCCTAAGCAGATTATCCTCTTTGGCTCTCATTTCTAATTCATCTTCAGCACTCATTCCGGAATATTCAGGATCTCTTTCGTATTGTAGATATCCTTTATACGCCTTTCTTGCTTGGAAATACTTTGAGATCATGCCGGTTGGATAGTCTAGATCCCACAATTTATCTTTTGGAATGAGAGCTACTCCGTCTTCATAAATCTCACCATTCCAGAAAAAGCAGTCTACTAACATTACCGTTCCATCTTTTAGTGTCTTAAAATAGATACCACAGACTGGATATGGCTTTTTCTTAGATTTTGATATATTCTCTTTATCAATAACTACATCCGGATTGACTATCTCTGGATGAATTCTAATTACATCTCCAAATTTTAAATTAATCATATCATAGTTAAGAGTTTACTTTCCTTATAAATGAATATGAGCGAAATTGGAAAGAAATTTAGAGACATTAATTCATATAATAATGATATGAAGAAGTCGATGGAAGATAAACTGTACTTCTTAGATCATCTCCCCGACAATCGATCCTTTACGTTTGTAGATTTTGGATGCGCCGATGGAAGTATGACAAATGAGTTGTGCAATATCTTTCGGGGTATAGGTCTGCAGGTAAATATTGGTTATGACTGTTCCTCCGAGATGATAAGACTGGCGAAGAGTAAGTTTTATGGACACATGGATGATTGTGTTATGTTTACTAACTCTTGGGATGAAGTAATGGAGAAAGTAGAGCTATACAGACAGATTACTACGTCCGTCCTAGTCTTGTCATCGGTCATTCATGAAGTCTATTCGTATGCCAAGGATGATTCAGAGATAACCGAGTTTTGGGATAGAGTTTTGAATTCTGGGTTTAATTATATCGTAATTCGTGATATGATGCTAGATAAAGATGTAGATCAGATTTTCTCTAGTATGCATGATAGAACTCAGATATTAAATAATTTGAGAGTCAAGAAACAATACGAAGAATTCAAAGAAAAGTGGGGAAGTTTCGTTAATGAGAAAAACCTAATCCACTTCCTCTTAAAATACCGATGGAAGGTAAACTGGGAAAGAGAGTTGAACGAAAACTACTTCCCGATAAATACTTCTGAGCTATATGATAAGATTATGTCAAGCGAGAAGTATAATCTAGAGTACTGGGAGAGATTTCAAGTTCCTTTCCTGTCAGACTGCTTTAAGAACGATTTTGATATAACTATAGAAGAAAATACACACATTAAAGCTATATTTAAGAAGAAATGAGTAAAGTTAGTATCATTGGTGCAGGTAATGTAGGAGCTACGGCCGCACAGTTTATTGCTATGAGAGGGATTGCTTCTGAAGTGGTCCTGGTGGATGTTAAGGAGAACTATGCTGAGGGAAAGGCTATGGATATTTCTCAATCATTATCCCTCCTAGGTTCTGACGTGAAGGTATCTGGACACACGAGAAACTATGAGCCAACGAAGGATTCAGACATTGTAGTTATTACATCTGGTACTCCTAGAAAGCCGGGGATGACAAGAGAAGAGCTGGTTGGTGTGAATTCCGGCGTGGTGAAATTTGTCCTGGCCGAGGCTTATAAGTATTCTCCGGAGGCTATCTACGTCATTGTATCTAACCCTATGGACACTATGACTTACCTTAGCGTGAAGTATCTGGAGAAGCTTGGAAAGGAAAACGCTAAGACGACGGTGATTGGAATGGGAGGACTTCTTGATACGGCCAGATTCCATTATTATCAAGAAGTTGTCGCCGGGATTTCAAAGGATGACGTAGATGGATTTGTTGTGGGCGGTCATGGAGATACTACTATGGTTCCATATTTTCCGGCTGAGTTTACAAAGAGTTTCTCAATGATGCAGGCTACCGAGATTATTGGTAAGACTAAGAAAGGAGGGGCTACACTGACTTCCCTTCTCGGTACTTCAGCTTGGATGGCGCCGGCTGCTGGAATTACTAGACTTGTATCGGATATTCTCGGGAACTTCACATTCACCGAGACACCACAGTCAGTGTACAGAGAAGAGTATGATGCCTGTATTGGTTCTATGGTTACGCTTTGTAGAGAAGGAATCCTAGACATCGAAAAGGGCGAATGGGAAGAGAAAGACGCGTTTAAGGATTCGCTCCAGGCTGTCAAGGAAGTAAATAAAGCCTTGGGAGAGATCTAAGAACAAAAAAAAAGAAAGAGTAGATTTAGATTTTCTACTCTTTTTTCTCTATAACCTAGAATCAAGATAATTCCCGATATCTTCTTTCTCGACCTTAACTATGCTGAGTCTATCCCGGCTAACAAAAGTAAAGTCTTCTTCAGTATATCTTCCATATTTGTCAGTGAAAGATATAATTTTATCCTTAGAATCGAAGTCATCTGAGCACAGAGCTTCTACAAATTTCTGTCTAAACTCTGGGCTATCATCAGACATCCAATACTCAGGAACATATAAGACAGTAACTGTTGTTGTGTTTATCTTCTTAATTCTTCCGAGTGCTAAACCCCTGGAGTATGGAGCCAAGAATACTACAAAATCCCCCGGCTCTACATTTCTTCCTAAAAAATCCATCATAACTTTACGACCCTATTACTAAAAATATATGTTTTCCTCCGGCTGCAAACTCGACGCCCTCCAGAACTAAGTCGCCCAGGTCATGTCCCCAAATTCCAAAACAGCCAGTGGTCCTGTTTCTATTCATTAGGTGGCTCTCTGGATTTTCTTCACATATCGGCATAGCTTTATTCTTACTAGACTCCTCTTCCAGCCGATAAATCTCGATATAGGCATCACAGAAGGCAGAGACAAAATCACGAGAATCAGTTATGTCACTCAGTATTTCTACCACGACTACGCAAGACAGAGGATAAGTAAAATAGATTCTAGACCCCTTCTTGATAGGCTCCTTTAGTTTTGAGTTGTGAGAATAAGCCCAACCAAGTGTATCCTCTAGGTATCCAGGCTCTATATATTTAAAATCTCCATACTTTTTAAGTCGTAGTTCTTCATACTCTTCCCTCTCCTTGTCTGTCATTCTCTCGGGACTATATGAAGATAAGCCATTTTCTTCTATATCTGTACACTTATCCATCAGTTCATCCCACTTCTTCTGATCTTCCTCGTTCAGGTCATGTTTAATACAAAACCCTAAGTCTTGAAGTGTGATATCAAGGGGAGGTATGGTTGAATTTTTACACTCTTCCCGTATCTTCCCATATTCTTCACGCGTAATTGTTTTTAAAATCTTTATGCTATAATCTTCTTCCATAGTATATAGTGTTTTACATTAATAAGGTAGAATCAAGCTATTATCGGCGGATTATGGTATTTCAAAATCTTATTAGTGATATGAATACAGTTATAAAATTTATACCCTCAGAGGGTGCAAAAAAGTTAATGCTAGAAATCGTAGAAAGGATTGCTAGTGATGTGCATAATAAGAATCAATTTGATTGTGGAGAAATCGAAGCTGTCTGGTTCATCAGGTATACTTCAAAAACCGCCGGAGAAGGAGAGGTTGTTCTAAGATTCCAGGAGACTAAGACGATTTACGGAAGACTAACAGTACCTGCACTATCATTAGATGAAAACGATGATAGATATACAGAGAGTTCAGTTGGGCCTCTTAAATATGTCATCTGGACCATCCGATTTAGTGATATTTTTAAGATCGAAGGAAAGGGAATGAGCGCCAGAGTATTTGTGAGAGAAGGTATTTTTGACACATTAAGAGGACTGGGAGGTTGTTAAGATCTTCCAGTTTTTTCCTTAATAGTGTATGAAAACAATAGGAGTTATTAGTATTATTACGATACTATTATTTGTTTATTTATTAAGAAGAAAGAAGCCGGTTAAAATCCCAGTTATCTATATGGGAGAAACTCAGGACTTTAAACAGGGAATAGAGGTATATAACATAGACTTCTCATACGTAACAACAGATAAGGGTGAGGACTTATTTCTATCAGATTATCAGCTGTACATACTTAGAGGCAAAGATATTAAGTCTGAGTTTCCTAATTTGACTGATGGAGATTGTATACTTGTTGACAATAAAATTAAAAGAATCACAGATGGATACAATCTATATGTAGTTAATAAATATCCACCTTTCTCAGCATTTAGAGAAGTGGGGATTAAGAAAAGACAGTGGATTGGAGACGATACAGAGATCTTTGGTGCAATACGATCTAAGATTTCTTCTGAGTATATTCAAAAACGTAGAATAAAATGACACGAATAGAATACCTACGAAAGGAGATAAAAAATACAAGAAAAAGATTTTTGATATTTCTTGGTGTTGCGGTTCTAATCATCGCTACGACCATCTTTACTGTATTTAAAATTGATCCACGTCTACTGATATTCCTTCTCCCGCTATCTGTCCTTAGTATCTTTATTACTGTCGATCGCTATGAAGACTATAACGAGGCGTGGAGTAAGTATTCACAGTTTTGTTGGGAAGAGCAGAAGAAGTTTTATAAGAATTACTGGGAAGATGCATATCGACAGTATAAGTTTGGAGGAAGAAATTACACAAACAACAGCTCACAACAACGACAACAGAACAATAACTCACAACAATACCAACAGAGTCCACCACAACAACATTCATATACAATTGATGAGTCTTTTGCGTTCTTGGGGATTAAACCTGGAGCAACACCAGCCGAAGCTAAGAGAGCATTTAGGATAATGGCTCTAAAGTATCATCCGGATCATGGTGGGAGTGAAGAAAAATTTAAGCTCCTAATATACCATAGAGATAAAGTCTATGCGTATCTTGGAATAAAATAAAAGAGGGATTTAATTTCCCTCTTCTTTTTCTAGATAATCGCGGTAAGTCATTCTTGAAGACTCTGAGTCATCTTCCATTACGGCATTGAAAAAGTTAGATACAGCATCATCGATTTCGTCTATATATCTGTCTTCAAATGGGAGAAGTGAATACTCCATTCCTCCACGAATTTCATCAATACAGCCGATGTCTTTCTTTTTTCCCGCCGCCTCCAGTTTCTTCCTAACCTTCTTCCCGATTTCAAGTAATTCTTCTGCCTCGGCTCGGAAATCAATCTCCCCAGAATAAGCCCCGTCTAAGAGATCGCGTGCTTTCCATTCAATCTCCTGTGCAGTATAATCCCAAGGAAGATCATCACTTGGGGTCCCAACTTCTATACCTTTCTCACAAAACATAGGACCCATTATGCCTGCCAGTGATAAGAATCTTTCACCATACTTATCCGGCCCAATGATACTAATTTCTGGATATGCTTCTTCAATCCAGCCAAGGAATGTTTCTAGTTTTACGCTTTCCATTTTCCACTAATATAAAAATATAAACCCAAGATCGGCCAAAATCCACCTATTAAGATTCCGCCTAGTATTACAATAATCTCTGGCTCTTTCTTATCCTTCTGATATTCTATCCACGTCTCTATAAGAAAAGCTGAGATTGCTATGTAGGTCGATAATCCAAGTCCTATTATTAATTCTTTATTACTCCACACAGTTTTTCAATAATATAGATAAGGACCGCTACAGGCCAAAATAATGCAAAAATAAGTAAAATGATCGTGTGCACCATATCGTAATCATCCTTCAAGCATGCTTCCATAGATATGGCCGAAAAGAGGCTATAAGCTAAAGATATACATAGCCACAGTAATTCAGTCATCTCCTCTTAGCCTGGATCTCTGCTCTCGTCGCCTCTCTATAGACGTGATCATACTTTTTCCATTCAGAAGAAGCATCAAATATTAGATCACAGGGCAGAAGAGTTAGTTCACCGCCATAGTCATCATCATATTCCTTGACATACCTTCCATCCCAGAATCTCCATATATTCCGGTAATGTATTCTTTTGTCTCCGTTCTTGTATGGCTCGCTAAGTTCAATCATTTCCCCGATGTTTATACTTACTATCGTTTCTCCGACCTGGTATTCTTCTTTAATCAGGCCATAGTGTTCCGATAGTTTAATACACAGCGGATAAGGTAATTTCCCGAGCCAAAGATTCTGAACGGCTACATCTCTCCCCATTTTCAGGTCTTTCTTAATCTTTCTAACTGATCTTTTCATTTAACCAAATTCGACATACACATCGTTATTATATCTTTGCCAGAACTTATTGATTAGTATTTCCATCTCTGGCGTATACCCTTTTACTTCCCTCTTTGTTCCATCGATATCATAAAGGTAGTATTGAGAGATTGTATGCCCTAACTCTTCTTCTCTCTTCTTTACCCACTCGATGAATTTGGCTGGATCTGTAAAAGTTTCTTCAGGGTAGCCATAAATTCTAATTGGCTCATCAAATCCACAACCCTCATAGATCTTATTTCCAATTACTTTATAATCAGCGGTGTTAAAATGGTTCTCGATTATCTTGCTTAGATCTGAGAGTGTTTTACTTGCATTAAGCTTCTCTACACACTCAGTATCCCGCTTAATCCAAACAAGAACTGTGTCTTTAGCAATATCTTCGCCATAGACTTTTTTATATTCCTGACAAATCTTCTCAGCTTGTTCATCTTCTGTTATATCTGAACAAGTCTGATGTGCAAAGGAGCCGCGTCCCATCTTAGACTCAAGAAAGCTCTTCTTAGTCTCTTCAAACTCACTGTCATTTAATAATCTATAAGACCATGTATGACAACTCATAATTTCATATTCTTAATTCATCAATAAGGAAAGAAAAGGAGAAGATTTTACTCCTCTCCTATAGTAAAAATTTTCCAATAGACTCCCAATCTGGAAATTGGGGGTTGCCAAAGCGTATTAGCTTATTCTTTTTGGCCCATGCATCGGCTCCGTTCTTAAACCTGTCATCAATCAAGTAGGCCCCAGAAGTTAACTCAAAGTCCTTGTGGTGTGTAAGAATTATCTTCTTATAAAAAATTGATCCTTTATCTTTCCCAAAATATTTCTGAATCCACAATAATTTATCTGACCACGCTGTAGGATTTGCCCACGGAGCCGTAGATAGGATATAAAGATCATACACTTTTGATAGTTTATTTATGACCTCTACTGCCCCTGGATTTGGTTCCATCTTAGAGAATATGCCCGGAACGTCGTCTAGGTCCTCCCACGCATACTTATTTAGGACAGATTTGCTTAGTTTATTTATGCCTGATTGAAAATTAACTAGGCAATTATCCATATCTATAAAAATCTTATCTCCTGGTCGTATCTGTTTTCTTATTATCTTGTCAGCCGGATCAGAAAAAAGTTTAATTCTATCGTCTGCCATATATTGTTAAAATTAGAAGGAGAAGGTTTTACTCCTCTCCTATGAATTCTCTCAGCTGTTCTATTGTTGCCATTCCTACTCTCCGGGCCACTTCGATTCCATCTTTATAGCGGATTAGGGTAGGAACGTTTCTAATACCAAGTTCAGTCACCAAATCTTCAGCCTCTTCAGCATCGACAAGGTAAAACTCGGTTCCTGGATAATCTGACTCGAGTTGTCTTAGATTCTCCTCGACTAACTTACACGGGCCACAAAATCCAGTTCCAATCTTAACGAGTGAATTTGTTTTCCCGATTTCTTCTAATTTAGTTACTTCTTTCATCTCTTATATAATTTACAATGACATTCACCTGTTTCTCTATATTCACGACAAGGACATATAGTATCAGGAGTATGATCAAGCCGACAAGGACAATATTTTTCACCGAATTTTTCCTTATTTCTCTCTAGTCCCTTTCTTATCCTCTTAACGTGTTCTAGATCATCATTCAACTCATATTTAGCCACTCCATCCAATGACCGCCAGAACTTAAATGTAATATCTAATCTCTCTCCGTCGATAATCTGA
>Ga0247608_10005544_pt1 | contig 13607 bp, 7 predicted proteins | sample 176DNAGHGlowgp2_FD_193490 | JGI IMG/M metagenome (GOLD analysis project Ga0247608, IMG submission 193490) | Sheep rumen microbial communities from Palmerston North, Manawatu-Wanganui, New Zealand - 1766 DNA GHGlow gp2 | ecosystem: Host-associated > Mammals > Digestive system > Stomach > Rumen ...
CCTTATATCTCTTCAGATAATCCTCCAGCCACTCTATCATCTCCGAATCAAGATGGTTGGTCGGCTCGTCAAGTATCAGAAGGTCCGAAGGAGTCATGATCGCCGCAACAAGAGCCGCCCTCTTCTTCTGTCCTCCTGAGAGTATAGATGGGCTGCACTCCGGATCATCTATACCGAATTTTATGAGATTCGCCTTGATCTCACCCATTTTGTCCCAGTGGTCGCCGCCCGCGTAAATGGTATCCGTTACATTTTCAAGAAGCGATCTTGTCATATCAAAGACCGGATTCTGCGGAAGATACGATATTCTGAGCGAGTTGCCCTTAACTACATTTCCCTTATCAGGAGTGATATCTCCTGCTGCGATCCCGAGAAGCGTGGACTTTCCTGTTCCGTTGGTTCCGACAACTCCAATCTTATCGGTGTCATTTATACCTATGGTCACTCCGTCAAGGACCGCCCTCTCCATATATGTTTTTGATACATTTTCAACATTCAGAAGATTCATTTATTACTCCTTTTACGCTTTAAGAATAAGGTGCCTGTCTTTGCACGCAGAAAGCTGTAGAGAAATCTCATCATAAACGCCAGCGCAAATGAAAGGACAGTATATATAAATACCCTTTTAACGAAGCCCTTTGCACCGAATTTAAGCAGTATGACGTGCCTTACCATGATATGACTGAGATACAGCTCAAGCGAGGTTTTTCCGATCTCGCTGATCACTTTTCTAAGGATCACAAGTCGTCCTGACTCGCGGAGCAGATCAAATATCATAGCAAATATAAGAAGCAGCGCTACTCCGTAGAGAAATGCCACAAGTCGTCCATGAAATACTCTCTCAATATCTATCTTTTTATCCGCCCTGTCCATGACAAGAATCATTTTAAGGATCATTCCGACAACAGGAAGGATTATATCCGGAACGGAGATCATTTTCTTTCTGTAAACCTTTTCGCCAAGCCATGCGCCGTAGATAAATTCCGGAACCCTGAGAAGCGCTATCTCCGTATGATTATAGAAATTCGGCGTTTTCTTTTTGATCACATAAACTATAACGTAGCAGAGCACTATCATTACTGTCGCGATCGCCATAAGCCTTCTTCTCTCCTTGCGGCTTTTCTCGCGGCCGGTCCGGTATGAGAAGATATTAAACAGAAGAGGATATATGATATACATCCCTATGATAAAGAAGATGTACCAAAGCGTCCTCTTGCCGTCCCTCACGAGAGTTATAAAGAAAAGATCCTTCAGGGCATGAGAAAACTTAAGCTTTTTAATAATGACATCAACATATATCCAGAACGGAAATGCGAATAAAAGATAAGGGATCACTATCCTGAAGAGACGCCTTTTATAAAATTCCACTATCCTGCCATCCTTATGAAATGAAAAGCATAGCCCTACTCCCGACAGTATACGAAGAGTTCCACTCCGGTACTGCTGACCAAAAGATCATATATCCAGGCAAATGTATACTTTCTTCCCGCCTTCACCTTGGTATCAAGTATGCTCTGTGCAATATGAAATACAAATATTCCAAGGATAGCTATTCCAAATAATTCATTTCTTACGCGGCTGAGCATATACCAGCCTGCAAATTCAGACTTGGACGCTCCTGCCTTTTTTGTTCCCTCTGTATGTTCCATTTTAACCTTCCTACGATCTTCCACGGGAAAACCGCCTTTTAAACCTTTTAAATATCCGGCTCTCTGCCGGCACTATGATATAATATCATAAAATTACCGGTATAGCATCCTTTTTAAGGTCTGCCATACCGGTAATTTAAGAAAATTTATGCCGCAAAATATCTATTTTCAAATTCTTCAAGACTTACAGGCTTTGCAAAATAGTATCCCTGGAACATCTCGCAGCCGATTCCTGTAAGGAAGTTAAGCTGCTCCTCTGTCTCAACACCCTCTGTGATAACAGGGATAATGAGCTTCTGAGCCATGCTGACGATCTGCTGAAGTATGATCTTTGCTCTCTCTGCATTTCTTGTCTCTCTGAGGAACTGCATATCGATCTTCAGTATATCAACAGGCATATCCTTAAGAAGATTGAGGGATGAATATCCGCTTCCGAAATCATCCATTTCAACTATAAAGCCTGCCTCCCTGAGGTTATCTATAAGCTTCATCTTCATATCGACATCACTCATCATTACTGACTCGGTGATCTCAAGCCGCAGCATTTTCGGATCAAGCTCATATTTTTTGATAAGCTCCGTAAATATCTTATATACATCGACGAAATAAAAATCCTTCGGTGATATATTTACCGAGAGATACAGATCAGTTCTTCCGGCATCTATCCATCTTCTGAGTATCCTGCAGGCTTCCTCCCACATGAACATATCAAGGTTTACTATTCGTCCGTCCTTCTCAAGGATATCGATAAATCTTCCCGGAGCCATAAGTCCCTCGGTCGGATGCTGCCATCTTACAAGCACCTCAGCGCCTTCAACCTTGCCGGTTGCATCAACCTGAGCCTGCACAAATGGAACTAACTGCCTTGTCTCTATCGCCTCATCAAGGCTTCCGCTTATGGTCTGCTCCCAAATGAGTGATCTTCTCATTTCATCATTATACCAGGCTATCTTGGTGACATTATCGTTCTTGATACGGTTGATTGCCATGAACGCACGGTCAACCATCAGACTTGAAGATACATTTCTGTCAATAACCTCATAAACACCTACATGTATACACACCGGAAACTCTCTGTTATCCTCAAACCAGAGCATCTGATTCAGATAATCCGATAATTCATTCTCGTTATAATTCTTCTTCTGAATAAGCATCGCGAATTTATCAGCTCCGAGCCTTGCACAGGCTGTTCCCGGAACAGCATGCTTCTTCATCAGAGCGGCTATCTTGATAAGTATGCCATCGCCCGCCTCTCTGCCGAAGACATCATTTATAAGCTTAAAATCCTTAATGTTCGAAGTAAGTATCAGATATTCGTCATCCGGATATTCATTTAAGATTCTTTCGGCCTCTGCGTGGAAAGCTCTCGGATTGAGAAGATCCGTCATCATATCATGATCTGCTCTATATCTGTCGAGTGCTGCCTTCTTCTCTTTATCAGTTCTGTCCTGAATGAACACGTAGGCTCCCATAAGCTTTCCATGTTTATCCTCAAGGCGCTTAAAGTCAATCTGGAAGATTCTGTCTCCACTGATCTTCTCAAGCTTCTTGGTCCTTACAAAGCTCTCCTGTCCGTCAAGTCCATTGTCCTTTATAAAGTCCAGAAGATACCTCTTCGGCGTCTCAAGATCGCCGGGCTCTATATCAAACATTTTAGAGCTATACGGATTCATATAAAGGCAGTTAAAATTATTGTCGAAGAAAAATGCGGCGCTCGAAATATTCTGGAATACCTTGTCGAACATTTTATGAGTGAGGAAGAAATGATGATACTCTATCGTGCAGAAATATATCATAAGTCCGCAGATCATGATGCCGAACATGGAATTGTTGTATGTTGCCTTGGTAAGTACGTTTTTAAATTCTATTACCACTACAACCGAAAGCGCTACAACAACTGCTATATATCTGTCGACATAAAGATTTGAAGTGTAGATTATCTTCCTTACAACAGCAGCCACTATACCGACTATCACTATAAAGGACAATGCAAGGTGGACAAAATGATACCAGCGCGAATCGATCAGATAATAAATCGGATTATCCGGCAGTTCTGTCGCCTTGACCGAGAAAACATGTCCAAAAACAGGATTAAGGCATACCGATATACTATCAAGAGCAAACGTAAGATACGCTACATTCTCAAGAAATGTCTTCTCGTATTCACAATATTCTCTTACATACCTGATAAGTGCGCAAAGAACTATATTCGTACCGACAAGGTAGAATATATTTGCGCCAAGATTTACAACCCTGCTGTCGGAAACCGCTATTACCACATTTGCCGCAACAGGAATAAAAAGCACATAAAGAAGCAGCCGCACCGACTGTGCAACTTCTTTTGTGCTGCTATATGACTTTATGATACAAAAAACTACGCATAAACTCAGTATCGTCAAAATTGACAAATAAAAAGCCATTTTCCCTCCAAGACCTTCGTTCCCCTGTAGATAATATTATCACACTGCTGAAATAAAATAAAGAATAATCCCTTCATCATTTTTACTAATTTTTCGTAAATAGCCGATAAATAATATATAAAATGTCATGTATTATTTAATTAAATGTCTATATATACTAGAGATACAGGGCTATATACTGTTATTATAAAATATCTGTATCAGCTTTGCAGACTGTAAAAAAAGATAGTATCAGCCATGCAGACTGCCGGGAATGGGCAGTGCAGGTTTATCCGTCATTAACAGGAGGAGAAAGAATTGAGTAAGGCATCAAGAGAAGGAAAGACATTTTATGTAAACTGTAAGGCATCAAGGGACGGCGACGGAAGCCGCGAGATGCCATTTAAGAGAATAAATGATGCAGCAAGAATCGCCGCTGCCGGTGATGAGATCATAGTTGCCCCGGGAATCTACCGCGAGCATGTCATCCCGGAAAATGCAGGAGACGCATCAGCACCCGTAACCTACCGTTCAGAGGTTCCGCGCGGTGCAGTGATAACCGGCTCGGAGAAGCTCAGCGGCTGGAAGAAATATGATGACAATTTATGGACCGCAGAGGTTGACAACAGCATCTTCGGAGCATTTAATCCATATACCACTCTTATCGGCGGCGACTGGTATTTTGCGCCGATGGTCCGCCATGCCGGAGCTGTATTTTTAAATGACCTGATGATGTATGAGACTGTCTCACTTGAGGAATGTAAGAAGGGCGAAGCCGATCCTTCTGCATTTAACAGAGAGGAATCCCGCTACAAATGGTTCTCTTTGCAGGAGAACGGCCGCACTGTCTTCTATGCGAATTTTCAGGATACAGATCCAAATGAAGCAGAGGTTGAGATTGCTGTAAGAAGAAACTGCTTCATGCCGGATAAGAATTATGTTAACTACATCAATATTAGCGGCTTTATCATCAAAAACGCCGCTACCACCTGGGCTCCTCCTGCAGCATATCAGGACGGTATGATAGGTCCTCACTGGAGCATGGGCTGGAACATTTCGGACTGTGAGATCTATAACAGCCGCTGCTGCGGTATCTCTCTCGGAAAATATCTTGATCCGGAGAATGAAATGTATTTCTTCAACAAGCACGTTAAGAGTCCGACACAGATGGAACGTGACGCAGTCTGCCGCGGTCAGTATCACGGCTGGCTCAAGGAGCGTATCGGTCATCACATCATCCGTAAATGTGATATACATCACTGCGGACAGACCGGTATAGTTGGAAGAATGGGCGGCGTATTCTCGACCATCGAGGACTGCGACATCCACGACTGCTGTACCACAGCCCAGCTTGGCGGTGCTGAAACGGCCGGTATCAAGCTTCACGCAGGAATAGACGTGACCATTCGAAGAAATCATATCCATCATAATATCATGGGTGTATGGCTTGACTGGGAGGCTCAGGGCGCCCGCGTAACGCAGAACCTCATGCACGATAATATGCGTCCTGAAGGCGTAACCTTCGGAGAAGGCAGCATGTTCAGTACCGACGTTTTCATCGAGGTCGGCCACGGCCCTACTCTCGTTGATAATAATCTCCTGCTCTCAAAGGTTTCTGTGACCATACCGAGTGAAGGAATCGCCTGCGTTCACAACCTGATGCTCGGCTCCTTCAGCCTTATCAATTCCGGTGTGGACAGCGTAGTAAACGGTCAGAGAGAGCCACGCTACACGCCTTACCATATAAGACACAGGACCGAGGTTGCCGGTTTTATGACCATACTTCACGGAGATGACAGGATCTATAACAACATTTTCATCCAGAAGTATCCGATCGATGAAGAGCAGAAAACCGCAGAAACTCCTCTTTACAACGTAGTAGGAACTCTTCCTTTCGATATCTTCCCTTCACACGAGGAGTGGGCGGCGCAGTTCGATCTCAGCAAAAACCCTGATATGTCAAAGCTCGGCGAGGCTCATTTCGGCCACCTTCCTGTATGGATAGGGGGAAATGCCTACTTTAACGGCGCTACAGTAAGTAAGCACGAGAAAAATGGTTTCACCGCTTCCACTGCCCCGGTAAATGCAGAGCTTATCTGTGAGAACGGACAGTATATCCTTAAGACTGACCTTTTTGAGCAGTTAAAGGACTTCCGTGACGCAGTGATAACAAGCGATACTCTGGGCGAGGCATTCGAGCCGGAACAGCGTTTTGAGAATCCGGACGGAACTGATATCATCTTTAATACAGACTATCTCGGAGATCACCGCGGTCTAAGCACGCTTCCGGGACCTTTCGCAGAAGCGGGAGACGCGATCCGCGTATTATAAATATCATACATGCATAAAAATAAAGCCTGCCCGGTATTCATCTTAACCGGACAGGCTTTTATATGTTATATTTAATTCTTATTTCTGCTGAATTTTCTCTTAAGCATTCCGATAACCGGGGTTACCTCCTGCATACGAAGCATGAGCACCATTATGAAATACACAAGTACGCCGACAAAGATAAGTATCACAACATGGATGATCTGCATAAGCTTTCTCTCAGGCGGAAGCGCATCCATCAAAAATTCTCTGAGGAAATATAGTACTACGTACATAACTCCGCTGGCTATAAGGCTCTTCACCGCAGATACAACCATTTCCCCGCCGCGCATCGTTCCAAGCTTCTTATGAAGGAAGATTGAAAGCAGCGTCATGCTTGCAAAGCCCGCAACTGCATAAGCAAGTGCAAGTCCATTTTCTCTCCACAGCTTTACAAAGATGATACTGAGAACGATATTTAAAGTAAGAATGACAATATTTATCCTTACAGGAGTCTTTGTATCCTGAGCCGAATAAAATCCTCTTGAAAGCACCTGTCTGCAGCAGTATCCGACAATTCCAAGCGAATAGATCATAAGCAGTGTTGCTACCTTCTCGATATCGCTTTCCGAGAAATTACCCTGATAGAACATTGCTCTGATAAGCGGTGTTCTGATAACGATAAGTCCTGCAACGCTCGGGATCGTAACGAACAGCATGGTTCTCATACTAAGAGAAAGGTCCTTCTTATACTCGTCTATACTGCCTGTTGCGAAGTGCTCTGACATTGTAGGGAAGATTGACAGTGAGATCGTTCCTCCAAAGAGTGTAACCGGCATTTCCATGATGGTCTGCGCATTTGACATTGCAGAGATTACGCTGTCTTCAAGTCCGGATGCAAAATACTGGTTAACGAGAAGGTTGATCTGCATTACCGATATACCGAGAAGCATCGGCCAGAACAGACTGAAGAATTTATCCACACCTTCTGTTTTCAGACTTATACCCGGATAGTATTTAAAGCCCGTATCCTTGATAGGCTTGATATGTACCAGAAAGTTTGCTAAGGCTCCTAAAACAACACCGATAGAAAAGCCTGCGATACCAAGATGAAATACCTGTGAAAGGATGACACCGAAAACGATGATCGCAAGATTATAGAATACCGAACCGATCGATGACGGAACAAAATTGCTGTAGGACATACATATTCCCATGGCAACTCCCGTGATACACATGAAGAAGCACTGGAAGAACATGATCCTCGTAAGCTTTACCGTAAGAAGGAACTTCTCTCCAGTAAGCTTTGTCGTAAGGTGGATCAGCTGCGGTGTAAATACTATTCCGATAAGACAGAATATAACAGCGAAAACAAGTACGAGATTCAGTATCGTACTCGCCATCCTGTAACCCTTATCTTCTTCCTTAGTTGCAATATACACACTGAATACCGGAATAAATGCTGAGCTTAGCGCTCCGCCTACCAGTATCATGTATAGAAAATCCGGTATACGGAAGGCTGCATAGAAGCTGTCGAGCTCGGCTCCCATACCGAAGATGGATGTAAGCGTGATATTTTTTACAAAGCCGAGACCGCTTGCAACAAGGCTGAGCGCCGCCATTATGGACGTTGCCTTAAGGAATCCCTGCTTATGAGATTTATTCTTAACATTAGGATCTGACATTAAATCATCCTCCGTCTTATTGACTCTTCTGCTATATGCCAGTCATTATAGCAACAAAGGTGATTATAACACAAGAAAAAATAACTTTAAACAAAAATATCCTCTTCATTTCTTCTATAAATATGTTATTATACTTAATATGAACAAAAGAACCTTACGAATACTTGAATTTAGTAAAATTTTATCAATGCTTTCCGAGTATGCGGCATCACCGATGGCAAAGCGGAGGATAGAGCGTCTTACACCATATACGGACATAGAAAAGATACGGTCGCTTCAGGAGGAGACCAGAGACGCCTGCCTCAGGATCAGCAAGAACGGAAATCTGTCATTTGCGGGACTGACCGATATAGGTGCGTCCCTTAAACTGCTTTCCATCAATTCACCGCTTTCTGCCGGAGAGCTGCTTTCTATAGCATATATGCTTGAAACAGCCAAAAATGTCAAAGCCTACGGCGAGATGAAGCAGGACGAGGAGGACGTCATAAATGACAGCCTCGTGCAGTATTTCGGATTTATCGAGGCCTTTCCTGAGATTTCATCAGAGATAAGGCGCTGCATCATTTCTGCCGACGAGATAGCTGACGACGCATCAAGAAAGCTTAAGGATATCAGAAAGAATATAGAGATCTCCTACGGAAAGATACGCCAGAAGCTTGAGAAGATCATACATTCCGAAGCGGCAAGGGATTATCTGCAGGAGGCCATCATAACGACAAGAAGCGGCAGATACTGTATCCCGGTAAAGGCCGGCTACCGTTCGAAGTTCCCGGGAATGATCCATGACCAGTCACAGAGCGGTTCGACCATCTTCATCGAGCCTCTTGATATAGTCAACCTGAACAATGACATCCGTGAGCTTGAAAATGAAGAAAAAGCCGAGATTGAGAGGATACTTGCCGAGCTGTCAGAAAGCTGCGCAGCCCGTGTTGAAGGTCTTACCGAATGCTTTAAGCTTCTTACCGATCTGGATTTTATCTTTGCGAAGGCAAAGCTTTCATATTCCTACAACGGTTCAGAACCGATCTTAAATGAAGAAGGCATCATCGATCTTAAATCAGCGGTCCATCCTCTTCTTGAGAGACATACCGCCGTACCGATAGATCTCTCCTTCGGAGGAGAATGCACTCTTCTTATCGTAACCGGACCGAATACCGGCGGTAAGACAGTTTCCCTTAAAACTCTGGGACTTCTTACACTTATGGCTCAGTCGGGACTCCACGTTCCGGCAAGATACGGAACAAAGATCGCCGTATATAAAGACATTTTTGCAGATATCGGAGATGAGCAGAGCATCGAACAGAATCTTTCGACCTTCTCTTCTCACATGAGTAATATAATCTATATCGTCGATCATGCGGATGACAGATGTCTCTGCCTTTTCGATGAGCCGGGCGGAGGAACCGATCCTGTCGAGGGTGCCGCGCTTGCAACCGCTATCCTTTCGGATCTTAAGGAAAAGGGTGCAACAGTTATGGCTACAACCCACTACAGTGAGCTTAAGTCCTTTGCCATAGCTACTCCGGGAGTTGAAAATGCTTCCTGCGAATTCGATATTGCTACTCTTCAGCCGACCTACAAGCTCCTGATGGGTATTCCAGGCAAATCAAATGCATTTGCTATCTCTAAAAAGCTTGGACTTCCGGAATACATCATAGAGAGAGCCCGTTCAGGCATCGACCAGAGTACCATCAATACAGAAGAGCTTATCGCCGATCTCGACAAGGCAAAGCGCGAGGCTGAAGCCGATAAGCTTGAGATTGAAAGAAACCGTAAAGAGATCGAAGAGCTGCGCGAAAGACTCTCCGCCAAGGAGAAGGCTGCCGAAGCAGAGAGAAAGAGGATCATTGATAAGGCCAAGGAAGAGGCCAGGGAGCTTCTTGAAAATGCCAAAAATGAAGCCGACAGCGCTATCCGTGATTATAACAAATGGCTGAAGAATCCTGCATCGGCTGATGCGAAGAAGATGGAAAAGCTTCGTACCGGTCTCCGTGAGAAGGCTGAGAAGATGTCTACCGGAAATAAAGGACTTTCAGGAGCAGCATCCGCTGCTTCAGGACATAAGAGAACAGATTTTCATATCGGCGATACCGTAAGGGTAATAAGCCTCGATACCGAGGGACATATACTTGAGCTGCCGGATGCAAAGGACATGGCACTTGTAGGCATGGGCATACTCAGTTCAAGGCTTCCTATCAGCGATCTTATGATCATTAACGATACGGCTGCCGAAAAAGTAAGCTACAAAAAAGCCGCCGGCAAGAGCTTTAACAAATCCTACACATTTAAGCCTGAGATCAATCTCCTTGGCAAGACTGTAGACGAAGCTATAGCTGAGCTTGATAAATTCTTAGATGACGCTATGCTCTCACATGCCGAAAATGTACGTATCGTCCACGGCAAGGGAACAGGCGCACTGAGAAAGGGTATACACGAACATTTAAAGAGGCTTTCCTATGTGAAGAGCTTCCGCCTCGGCGAATTCGGCGAAGGCGACGCAGGTGTGACCATAGTTACATTCTGATTCTGTTACTTATTCAATCAGATATTTACCAACGGCCGCACTGCAAATGACACTATTAACTACTACTTCTACAGGGGGTATTATAAAAAATGACAAAGCAGAGAATACTTATAGTAGATGATGATGAGAATATTGCAGAGCTTATCTCTCTCTATCTCATGAAGGAATGCTTCGAAACGGAGATAGCCCTGGATGGTGAGACTGCTCTTGAAAAGGTAATAACCTTCCGTCCGGATCTTATCCTTCTGGATATAATGCTCCCGGGCATTGACGGCTACGAGGTCTGCCAGAGGATCAGAAAGAACCACAATACTCCGATCATCATGCTTTCCGCAAAGGGCGAGGTCTTCGACAAGGTGCTCGGCCTCAAGATGGGCGCTGATGACTATATCATGAAGCCTTTCGACTCAAATGAGCTTGTTGCAAGAGTTTACGCTGTTCTAAGACGTTCAGCTGCTCCGCAGACCGAGGATGACGATGACGAGAACAAGCCTATCGGTAAGGTCAACTATGACAGAGACGGTGAATTCGTTGAATATGATAATCTTATCATCAACATTTCCCACTACACGGTTACCCTTGAGGGGCATCACGTTGAAATGCCTCCAAAGGAGCTTGAGCTTCTCTACTTTATGGCAAGCCGCCCGAATCAGGTATTCACCAGAGAGCAGCTTCTGAATCAGCTCTGGGGCTACGAATTCATGGGTGACACAAGAACCGTTGACGTTCATGTCAAGAGACTCCGCGAGAAGCTCTCAGACAAATATAACTGGACTATTGCCACTGTATGGCGAATCGGCTACAAATTCGAGGTAAGATAAATGAAACATTCAATATTTGACAGGATCTATCTGTCATTTCTCCTTATTTTGATATTGTCCTTCGCTATACTGATAACATTTACCAGCATTTCAACGAAGAAGGCGCTGACCTCCGAGAGGGAAGAGACTCTGACAAATGAAGCCCAGCTTATCGCTTCACAGACTCTTAACTCTTATGTTTCCGGCGCATTTGATGCAACTGACGTATCAAGGCTCTTTACCTACTACGCCGAGGTCCTTAACTCGGATATCTGGTATGTTGACAAGAACGGCGTGATAATATCAAGCTCGGAGAGTTCCAAGAGGGGCGAGCTTCCTAACAGTATCTACAAGATCTACGGTGCCTACAAGCTTAACAAGAAGCATACCGAAACCGGCAACTTCCACGGCATCTATGATCAGGATATGATATCCATCAATATCCCTCTTACCTACCAGAAATATGATGATGACAATCAGCCTTTGGGTGAACCGCTGAATATGGGTGCTCTCATCATGCACTCGCCTTCGATGCAGCTCAATTCTCTTCTCAAAAATATATTCGGCATCGTTTATCTTCCGTGTCTGATAATAATCATCATTTCATTTACATTTATTCAGATCATTTCCAGAAAGGTCATGTCGCCGGTTAAAAAGCTTTCCACCGTTGCTACAGAATATTCAAAAGGAAACTTCGATACCAAGACTGACATCCATTCTGAGGACGAGATCGGTCAGCTGGCGCAGTCGATGGAATATATGGCGGATGAGCTTTCAAAGCTTGAGCAGTACCGCAGGGACTTCATCTCAAATATCTCCCACGATTTCCGCTCTCCTCTTACATCCATCAAGGGTTACGTAGAGGCGATCAAGGATGGTACTATCCCTCCTGAGAAGCAGGACCGCTATCTCGATATAATCTTAAATGAGACCCAGCGACTTACCAAGCTTACTACCGGTCTTCTGGATCTCAACAACCTTGAACAGTATGGTCCGTACCTTAAGCTGAAGGATTTCGACCTTATCGAGATCATCAAGCCTACTCTCAATACCTTTGAAATGAAGTGTATTGAGAAAAATATAGCAATATACCTCAATAACCACGCTGATCATACGATAGTAACCGCTGATAAGACCAAGATCCAGCAGGTAATCTATAACCTTATCGATAATGCGATCAAGTTTACTCCTGCAGGAAAAAAGATAACCGTTACACTTACCGAGAAGAAGGAAAAAATCTTTATATCGGTACAGGATGAAGGTATCGGTATGTCAGAGGATACCCAGAAGAAGATCTTCGACAGATTCTACAAGGGCGACCAGTCGCGTGGTAAGGATAAGCAGGGAACCGGTCTCGGTCTTGCGATAACCAAGGAGATAATCAAAGCTCATAATGAAAACATCGACGTTACAAGTACCGAAGGCGCAGGTTCAACCTTCACCTTCACGCTTACCAAGGCTCAGGAGAAGGCCTCAACGGATGTTATCTCATTATCAGGTATCATTGCAGGAAAATATGATGTGAAGGAATAACAATCCACCGCTAAAAACAAACTGCAGTGTTTTGTGAACATCACATCTTTTTATTCTTTCTAAGCTCTGCGATAAAGTCTTCCATTCTGGAGATGGCTTCCTTAAGCTCATCGATAGAATATGCATAAGATATTCTCACGAAGCCCTCGCCGCTGCTTCCGAAAGCTGATCCCGGAACAACTGCAAGCTTTTGTTTCTTTAGAAGCTCTGTACAGAACTCCTCACTGCTCATATTAAATTCCTTGATGCATGGGAACACGTAAAATGCTCCATTTGGCTCAAAGCAAGGAAGTCCCATCCTCTCAAACTGCTTCAGAAGGAATCTTCTTCTTGCATCGTAGGATTCACGCATCTTTGCGATATCCTTATCGCCTTCTTTGACTGCATTTATGGCTGCATACTGGCTTGTTGTAGGTGCACACATTATAGCAAACTGATGGATCTTGGTCATCTGAGCTGCGATAAGTGCAGGTGCAAGCGCATATCCGAGTCTCCAGCCGGTCATTGCATACGCCTTTGAGAAACCATTTATTATAATGGTCCTCTCTGCCATACCAGGAAGGGCTGCTATAGAAAAATGACCACTCTCTCCGTAAGTAAGCTCAGAATATATCTCATCGGAAATGACGATGATATCCTTCTCGATAGCGATCTTTGCTATCGGAAGCAGCTCTTCTTTCGTCATTACAGCTCCGGTCGGATTATTT
>Ga0247608_10005547_pt1 | contig 13595 bp, 8 predicted proteins | sample 176DNAGHGlowgp2_FD_193490 | JGI IMG/M metagenome (GOLD analysis project Ga0247608, IMG submission 193490) | Sheep rumen microbial communities from Palmerston North, Manawatu-Wanganui, New Zealand - 1766 DNA GHGlow gp2 | ecosystem: Host-associated > Mammals > Digestive system > Stomach > Rumen ...
ACGGCCCCAGCTACCTCTGGTTGGGCAGCAAGACGAAGAACTACTTCGTCATCCCCAACGTGGCTGTTGGCGAAAAGATCTACATTGGTGTCGAGAGCCACAAGTCAACCGAGGCACGTGGCGTTGAACTCTACGTCTATACTTCGAACAACGCCCTTGGCACCAAGATCCTGGGCGAGGACGGCGCTGAGGCTCCAGCTGTTCCTATCGACTACACCGACCAGGTATGGCAGGTGCAGGAAGGCCTTGAGGATACCCCCAACGAGGACGGCACCTACAACATCGTAATCCGCAACACCAACGGCTGCCACCTCTACTACATCCAGGTGGGCGAAGACCAGGGTTCGAGCATGGAGGACATGAAGATCGGTTACCTCTACGACAGCTCCTACAATGGCTATAAGGTTGACGGCACACCCGCAGGTTATGCTGCCGACGGCGGCCTTGACGTGGATCCCGTCTACATCACCCTGATGGATTACAACGTAACTGCCATCGACTACAACAGCGAAGAAGTAAAGGCCATGACCAGCGCCGAGCTCAACGACTCGCTGCTCAACTTCGACGTAGTGGTAGCAAGTGAGGCTGTTTCGAGCGGCAACACCTATGCCAAGGGTCTTAAGGACATCATCAACAAGGTGCCTCTGCTCAACCTCAAGTCGTTCATGTACAAGAAGGGCGTCTGGGACTTCGGTGCAGGCTCGAATCCTTCACCAAAGGCCAACAGCATCACCGTGGCTGAGGATTACCTCGAGGATCCTCTCTTTGCCGACGTGACCAGCATGGACGAAAACGGCACCATCCAGCTCTTCAAGAGCAATCCTGAGGACATCACCGCAGGTAACCTCGTACAGGGCTACACCGTGACCGAAGGCTCGCTCATCGCCGAAGACGCCGTGATTGCTACCGTTGGCGATGGCATCAACGCTATCCACAGCCATGGCACCAAAAACCAGTATATGCTCATCCCATTGTCGAGCGACCACCTGCTTGCCGATGGTGACTTCAACCTCACCGACGATGCTCTCACCATCATCCGCAATGCCGTGAACATCCTCGCCGCCACCAAGAGCAAGGTACAGAATGCTGCCATGCCTATCATCTCGCAGGAGCCTGCCGATGGCGTGACTACAGTAAGCATCAGCTGCGTTTCGCCAGGTGCTACCATCTTCTACACCACCGATGGCACCGACCCAACTGCTGCAAGCACCGTTTACACCGAGCCATTCGAAGTTACCGAGGACGGCCTCGTAGTGAAGGCATTTGCACAGGCTCATGGCTATAACGATTCGAACATCGCTACTGCTACCATCACCGTGAAGACCCAGGCAGAGGCTCCAAGCATCGACATCAAGGAGGAAGCTGGCCAAACCGTAGTTACCCTCACCGGAGAAGAAGGCACCAACATCTACTTCAACTTCCAGGGTCTCACCGCTTCGGCCACCTCACAGCTCTACACCGAGCCTATCGTTCTGACCGAACCTGCAACCATCACCATGTTTGCTGAGAGCGCCACCAAGTTGACTTCGCCTATCTATGACGCTGACATCGAGGTTGCCGGCATCTTCCAGCCTATCGACACCGTGGCTCACTTCAACGCAGGTCAAACCGACTGGTACGACAACGTAGTCATCACCGTGGGTGAGAACAGCTATGGTGCTGCTGATGCTGTCAGCGAGGGCATCGCAAGCGGCAGCGCTTCGGCCATCTACTACTTCGGCAAGAGCGCCTGGAACTACTACAGCGACGTAGTTGACCACACCGAGATCGTTTACGACGAGGACGGCGTAACTCCTTTGAAGGACATCAACGGCAACGACTCCATCAAGACCATCTACGTTCCTGATGCAGCTGCATTCCGCAAGATTACTTCTACCACCGACACCCAGTGGACAATCGAAACCGAGGGTCAGGTAGTAACCGGCGAAACCAACCTGAAGCCAGAAGTTGGCGTTGGCAATGGTGCTACCGGTCGCTTTGCTGAGACCGCATTCGATGCCATCGGCACTCCTACCAACGGCGTAGTTGACTTCGGTGGCAAGGTTTCGGGCGAACCCTACACCATGCGCGTTGTCAGCAACGAGAAGTTCGCTGCTCCATTCGACGTTGTTGTTTACCTTGGCAACGGTTCTACCGGCTCACCCAACATCGAGATTCAGGTTTCGGCCGATGGCGAGAACTGGACAAAGATCGGTAACGTGAACTTCTGCACCACCCAGCGCTACTGGAAGAAGACCCGCGTACATCAGGGCGAAGAGGGCGAATTCTTCGTTCGCCTGGCACAGGTAGGCGGCAGCAGCAAGGCTCAGCTCTACGACGTACTCGTCATCACCACCACTGCCGAAGTCGGCATCGAGGAGATCAGCGAGGACAACGTTCGCGGCAAGCAGCAGATGTTCGACCTCTACGGTCGTCAGATCCAGGCTCCAGCAGCCGGACAGATCTTCATCCTCAACGGCAAGAAGGCTGTGAAGTTCTGATAAATTTGCAACTTCTTTATAGCAATCGCACGGGGTCAACGCCTCGTGCGATTCTTTTTTATTTTTTTATTTTGTTATTTTTTCTTTTTCACGTATCTTTGCACACAATTAGAAGAAACAATACTACGCCGTCAGTTCTGCAGCTTGACCCCTGCGGATTGAAAGGGAATCCGGTGAGAATCCGGAACAGTCCCGCTGCTGTATGTCATCACTAACCCACGGGCCTCGGCATGTCACTGTCCATGTTAACAGACGGGAAGACTGCCCAAGGGGATGACGAGTCAGAAGACCTGCTGACGACTGCCCGCTAAAATAGTCCTGCGATCGACAGGAGGGCGAATGTTCAGTTAACGCAACAAGAATGAGACATCTGATGCGTATCGTCCTGCTCATATTTTTGGGCAGCGTTGGACAATGGATTACCGCCATTGCCCAGGATTCGTTGCGCGTGATTGACAACGTGACCGTTCGCAGCAAAATCAGATACCACGAAACGATAACGCCACAAACCTTGAAGGGCGAGGATCTATCGAAAGTGAATGCCCACACGGTGGCCGATGCCCTGCGCTTCATGAGCGGCGTACAACTGAAGGATTATGGAGGAATCGGAGGTTTGAAGACGGTGAATCTGCGTTCATTGGGTTCGCAGCACGTGGGCATCTATTACGATGGCATCGAACTTGGGAATGCACAAAACGGGGTGATTGACCTTGGCCAGTTCTCTTTGGACAACATCGAGGAAGTCAGCGTCTATCAAGGGCAGCGCTCGGCGATAATGCAGACAGCTTCCGACTTTGCTAATGCCGGCAGCGTTTATATCAAGACGACGAGTCATCTGGGCAACAGGGCAAAGAGGGAACGTGGCAACGTGGCGTCGAAAAGTCATTATCTGAAAACCAAGATACAATCAGGATCTTCGAATCTATTAAGACTTTCGGCATTATTTGAGTCGAATTTAACCAAAAACTTACTCTTGTCGGCGAATGCCGAATGCCTTTCGACGAATGGAAAATATGACTTCCGATATCGTCGTCGCAACCACGATGGAAGTATCGCCTACGACACCACGGCAACGCGGCAGAATGGTGATGTGCAGGCGCTTCGAGTCGAAGTGAACCTCTATGGAAACATTGTGAACGGACATTGGCAGGCAAAAGCCTATACCTACCATTCGAGTCGCGGCATACCGGGCGCCATTGTCAACAACATATGGCGACGTGGAGAACGTCAGAGCGATGACAACACGTTCGTGCAAGGTACGTGGCAGAAGGATGTGAATCCGATTTACACGCTGCGTGCCATGGCAAAATACGCCAATTACCGCACACATTATTTAAATAAGGATACTACGCAAATGATGGTAGATAACACCTATCGTCAACAAGAAGCGTATCTGAGCCTTGTCAATGTCTTTGAAATTGCGCCTTGGTGGAGCGTATCGTTGAGCGATGATATGCGGTGGAATTATCTCGATGCCGATATGCCGCTTTTCGTTTATCCGACACGTTGGTCAATACTCAGTTCTTTGGCGACAGCGATGGATTTGAACAAGGTGCAGCTGCAGGGCAGTATTGTCTTTTCGCAGTATTTGGATAGGACAAGAGCGGAGGCTTTTGCTTCGGATAAAACAGGAACAGGTACACATAAGCAATCAATCAACAGCTGGACCCCTGCCCTATTTGCAAGCTATCGCCCATTCGACATTCTGCAGATATCCGGTTTCATCAAGAAAAGCTACCGGATGCCCACCTTCAACGACCTTTATTACACCAATATCGGCAACGCATTTCTTCGACCAGAATCTGCCATCCAGTATGACCTCGGCTTTCGTGTTTTTGGTAAAACCATCGATGGTTTTACACACAACGCCGCCCTGACCGGAAGCCTGGAAGCGCACCTCTATCACAACTCCGTGCACGACAAGATCGTGGCATATCCAAAGGGTCAACAATTCCGATGGACGATGCTCAACCTTGGACGTGTGCACATTGACGGCATAGATGTGCAAGCGCAAGGATCGTGGATGGCTTTGAAAAACCTGCGCCTTTCGTCAAGGCTGCAATATACCTACCAAAGAGCGCGTGACGTGACCGACAAGTCCACATCGTATTACGGAGACCAGATACCCTATACCCCTTGGCACAGCGGCTCGGCAACACTGATGGCCGATTACAAGGCTTGGGACTTTGCCTACAACTTCGTCTATACGGGCGAGCGTTATTGCCAGCAAGAGAACATCCTTTACAACCACGTTGAACCTTGGTACACCAGCGATGTTCATCTTTCGTGGAGGCATACTTTCGAACACTTTTTGTGTAAAGCCACTTTGGAAGTCAACAACCTCTTCGACCAACAATACGACGTAATCATCAACTACCCGATGCCCGGGAGAAACTTTAACGTGACTATCCAATGCGAATTCTGAAACCATTGCTTTGGCTCCTGCCTCTGTGTCTGTTCTCGTGCCGCGAGGATGAATATGTCACGTATATGACTGACGAAGACACGGGTGTCCCTTCCGTCGAGGAAACACATTTCGACGGCCTTTACATCCTCAACGAAGGGAATATGGGAGCCAATCGCTGCACCTTGGATTACCTCGACCTCAGTGGCACGGATTCGACCATTCATTATTATCGGAACATCTACGCCGAGCGCAATCCTTCGACCGTCAAGGAACTCGGCGATGTGGGCAATGACATCGGAATATACGGCTCGAAACTTTGGATAGTGGTGAATTGTTCGAACAAAGTGGAAGTGTGTGAAGCACGTACAACGCATCGTCTCGGGCAAGTCAATATCGACAACTGCCGCTACTTGGCTTTCGATGGAGGATTCGCCTATGTGAGCAGTTATGCAGGACCAGTGCAAGTTGCCGAGAATTGTCCCTTGGGACGTGTATATAAGGTCGATACATTGACCTTGCAGAAGGTCGATTCGGTGGTTGTCGGCTATCAACCCGAAGAAATGGCAGTCGTCGATGGAAAACTCTATGTGGCGAATAGTGGCGGATATCGCGTACCACTTTACGACAATCGCATTATGGTCATTGACCTTACTACATTTCAGGTCATCAAGGAAATTGAGGTGGATGTCAATCTGCATCGTTTGCTTGCCGATTCGCATGGACAGCTCTGGGTTTCGACACGAGGCAACTACTTCGACGTCGCGCCAGCACTCTATTGCCTCAGGGACGATAAGGTAGTTGCAAGATTGGAGATTCCCATCAGCTCGATGACGATTGTCGGCGATTCGCTCTACTATATCGGAACAACATTCAGCTATGTCGATGGAGGTTACAAGAAAGACTTCGGCATTGTTGATGTTGCGTTGCAGCGTTGCAGCGTTGCAGTTACTTTTGAAGCACCCGAAATAAAGAATATCACCCTGCCCTACGGAATCATCGTGAATCCCCATGATCGAGACTTCTACATTTTGGATGCCAAGAACTACGTTTCGAGCGGAGAACTGCTACATTTCGATGCCGACGGCCATTTCCTTTGGCGAGTTTCGACAGGGGATATCCCTTCAAGAGGGGTATTTCTGGAAAGCAAATAAAAGACAATATTTCCTATAGTTACTATAATTACTATAGTCACTATAATTAAATCAAATAGAATGAAAAGATTATTATTGATAGTTTTCGCAGCCCTTACCCTATCATCTTTGGCTCAAAACAATCCTTACATATTGGCTGTAGATGAGTATGTCCCCGCCCCAGGGCAATTCATCAACACCATGCCCGAATATGTTGAGGGCGACAATGCTGAATCCATGGCGCAAAAATGCACCGAATATCTTGCCAACGACGCAGGAAAGACGATATGTTTGGGTGCTTGGGGTGGATACATCACCTTCCATTTTGACCACCCCATAGTGAATGTTGAAGGCACGATGGACCTCTACATCAAAGGCAATGCTCATACAGGGAATGCAGAAGCCGGTATCGTGATGGTGAGTCAAGACGCGAATGGCAACGGTTTGCCCGATGACACTTGGTACGAATTGAGTGGTAGTGCCGACGAAGATGACTTCGGTGTGCGCTATGACTACGAATTGGAATATACAAGGTTAGGCGATTCGCTCGATGTGGCTTGGTCGAACAATTTAGGCAACGCAGGTTTCATCAATCGCAACCCCTTCCATCAGCAGGATTATTTCCCGGCATGGATAAAATCGCCGCTCACCTTCAAAGGCACTTTGCTACCCGACAATGCCACGGATACCAGTGGGAATGGCAGTTATTGGGTGCTCGAACCCTATCGCTTTGGCTATGCCGACAATCTGCCCAATACCGACACTTTGGGTTGCTCATTCAATATCGATTGGGCAGTGGAACCTTTGACGCGAGAGGCCGTCAAATTGAAATATGTCGATTTTGTCAGAGTATATACCGCCCTTCATCAGGATTGCGGATGGATAGGCGAAACATCTACCGAAATTTCGGGCGCGGAAGACCTTCACCCGGATGCTGAACTTCCTGCCGGCATCGAAACAATCTCGCTGCTCCGAAAGGAGATTCATTCTTCATTCGACCTCCTTGGGCGAAGAACAAGACCCGAACAACAAGGCTTCGTCATCCAAGGAAACAAGCTCATTCTAAGGAGATAATTATTCTATAGTCACTATATTCAATATAGTTACTATAAACATTATAGTCACTATTAAAAACTTAAAACCCAAAAACAATGAAAAAGATTTACATCAGTTTGCTTTGTGCTGCAATGGTCAGCACAACGAGTTTTGCACAGAGTGTTGCCGACTTCGAGGACCTTGGACTTGCTGCCGAAAGTTTCTGGAATGGCGCAGATGGCTCGGGTTCATTCACGAGTGGAGATTTCACATTCACCAATAACTTCACCGATTGGGGCGAGTATGGCACTTCTTGGGATGGTTTTGCCTACTCCACGATGACAGCAACGACCTACGCTTCGTTGGATGACCAATACAACAGCTGTGTCGGACATGGTGCGAATGACAGCAAAACATTTGCCGTGGTTTATTACAACTCGTACGCTAAGATTCTGCCAACAGTAGCTCGTAAAGACAGAGCTTCGTTCGAACCCCAAGCCTGCTTTGTAACCAATTCTGCCTATGCATATACCTCGATGAAAGAAGGCGACGCTTATGCCAAGAAGTTTGACGAAAATGACTGGTTCCTCATCACAGCCACCGGTTTTCTTGATGACGTAAAGGTGGGTACGGCAGAGTATTACCTTGCACAAAACGGTCAGATTGCCGATGATTGGGGAATCTTTGACCTTTCGGGAATTGGCACCGTCGATCGTGTATTATTCAGCCTTTCGAGCAGCGATAATGGCGAATGGGGTATGAACACTCCTGCCTACTTCTGCCTGGATAACTTCAATGAGCCACTGACTATTGATAATGTCAATTTGGTAAACAACAAAGAGGTTTCAGCAGCCACCTACAACCTGCAGGGTCAACGTGTCACGGAAGGTCAAGGCTTCATGATTCGTAATGGCAAAGTGATATTGGTTCGTAATCGTTGATGTTTTTTAATAAAAACACCGACAGAACTTAAACCATTCACATTAACAATAGTCAAAAAAAAAATACATTACCTTATTACTATTGTTAAAACAAACCATTATGAAACATTTGTTTTGGTTATTTCTGTTTGTGTTGGCTTTTTCGGCATGTAGTACTGCTGAAAAAGAGAATCCCGTGTTAACTATCGAAGGCGGTCAGATTCAAGGCGTTTTGGCTGACGATCATCCCGATGTGTATGTCTATCGAGGCATTCCTTACGCTGCACCTCCCATCAAGGAGAACCGTTGGAAGGCTCCACAACCCGTTGTGCCGTGGAAGGGCGTGAAGATTTGCGACACCTTCGGACATCCAAGTTATCAAGCCATTCAGTATCCCGGCGGTTACTACACCGAGTGGGGATATGGCGACGAGGCTCCTTTCAGCGAGGATTGCCTTTATGTGAATGTTTGGACGAAAGCTCCCGGCCAGGTTGACAAGAAGCTGCCAGTTGCCCTATGGATTCATGGTGGCGGCTATCGTGAAGGTTGGGGTTCGGAACCCGAGTTCGATGGCCAGGAATGGGGTGCCAAGGACGTGGTACTCGTTTCGTGCAACTACCGTCTGGGCATCTTCGGCTTCCTCAATCATCCTGCCCTCGTGGAGGAAAGTCCCAATCACGTTTCGGGCAACTACGGCATCCTCGACCAAATCGAGGCACTGAAATGGATCAAGAAGAACATCGCACAGTTTGGTGGTGATCCCGACAACGTGACCATCTTCGGACAAAGCGCTGGTGGCGGCAGCGTTCGCACCCTGAGCGAATCACCTTTGGCTCGCGGTTTGTTCCACAAGGCTGTCATCATGAGCGCTGGTGGTATCACCGTCCCCAATCCGAACGGCAATGGCGTGATACCTGGCAGATATACCGGAGGCACACCCGAGGAAGCAGCTGCCTTGTCGAAGAAGATTTTCGATTGGGCAGGTTTGACAGACCTTGAGAAGATGCGTGCTGCATCCACCGAAACCGTCTTTGCCTTACCCAACATCTACGGACAAGCTACCGGCAACCCGACTTTCGTAAGGTTGATGCCATTGATTGACGGCTATGTGAGCGCAAAGAGTTTTGACGACGCCACCCACGAAGGCACCTTGGCCGACGTCCCCTATATGATTGGCTACACCCTCAACGATATGGGCGATATGAGCGGTGGCATCGCGGAGTTCTGCAAGGTTCGCCAAAGCAAGGGAGGAAAAGCTTGGGCATACGAATTTGCACGTCCACTGCCTGACGATGGTTCACATCCTGAAGTTACCGTACGTTTGAAGGGTGCCTTCCACTCATCGGACCTTTGGTTTGTGTTCAAGTCACTTAAGCATTGCTGGCGTCCTTGGGCAAAGGGTGACTGGGACCTTTCGGAGAAGATGCTGACCGCTTGGACAAACTTTGCAAAATACAGCGACCCCAATGGTCCTGATGGTGGCGAATGGGCACCTTGCACCACCGAGAATCCTGGCTTTATGGTGTTCAAGCTCGACGAAAATGATGTGGAAGCATCCTATTTCGGAGAACCGGAAAAATCGCCGACACCAAGTGTCAATCCTTTTGTCATTCCAAAATAATAAATGAAGGGAACAAACTTTATTCTAATTTCATTTCTATCCATGTTGTTGCTGTTGAGTTGTCGCACTTCCCAACAGCAACAACGTGATGTTAAAATCGAAGGCAAGGGATTCGGTATCGAATATGCCGAACTGCTTGTTATGGAGGATTTGGGCAACGATAGAACCCTTTGCCGCATCCTTGACCCTTGGCGCACAGGAAGGAACATGATGCAATACCTGCTGGTGCCAAAGGATGACAAGGAATGGAACGAAGAAGTCGAGGAAACGTTTTCGTTGAAATACGGTGAATCTACTGTCCTTCGCACACCATTGACACGCATGACTCTTACAACGGCGTGCCATACTTGGCTGCTTTCCCAACTTGATGCGCTCGACAATATCGCAATCCTATGTGACACAGCATTCATCAATGCCAGCAATATCAAGGCGTGGATGCGAATGCAGAAACCCGACGGGAATCCGACAATACTCGACGGAGGTACAGCAACAAAACCGAATGTCGAAGTTCTGATGGCAGGTCGGAGCGACGCCCTATGGATCAGCCCCTACGAGAATGCCTCGTTGGGCAATCTTGACCGACTTCCCATCCCCATCATCTATTGTGCCGAATATATGGAGGACTCGCCATTGGCACGTGCCGAATGGATGAAGTTCTACGGTCGCCTTGTAGGACGTGGAGATAAGGCCGATTCACTCTTTGATGCAGTCGCAACACGTTATGAGAAAATCTCGAACAACGGCAGCAACGGGAAGAAAATACTTGTAGATCTGCCCTATGGTGCGACATGGTATGTGCCTGGCGGATGCAGCACTTCGGCACAACTTTACGAAGATGCAGGTTTCGTCTATCCCTGGGCAGAAGACCCGCATTCGGGCAGCCTTTCGCTAAGCAAGGAAGCCGTACTTTCGAAGGCACAGGATTGCGACGTGTGGTACATTCGCTACATGGACACCAACAAGGATTGGACCTTGGCGGACTTCAAGCGACAGAACGTTTTCTTCGACAAGTTCAAGGCAGCACGTGAAGGAAATGTGTGGGGTTGCAACACGGCTTATTCCGACTTCTTCGACATCTCTTCCTTCCGCCCTGATTCTTTGCTCGAAAGCTTTGTCAAGGGCAATGGCGCCTTCTATAAAAAGGTAGCGAACAAATAGCAAATCATGCGAACTCGCTCAGTAATCTTCCTTCTCATTCTACTCAATCTTGCGGCCGTGGCAGTAAATATCTGCTATGGCTCAATTCACATACCTTTGGAGGAGCTCCTTGAAGAACGATGGCATTTCATCGTTTGGGAAAGTCGAATGCCTGCGGCCATCACCGCATTGCTTACAGGTTCCGCACTTGCTTCCTGCGGCTTGCTGTTGCAGAGTTATTTCCGCAATCCCTTGGCAGGGCCTTCAATACTTGGCATCACCAATGGCGCAAATCTGATGGTGGCATTGGTCACACTTGGAGGTCTTCGATGGTCGATTACCTGGGGCTCATCGTTCGAAATGAAGAGCGTGGTGGTAATTGCCGCCTTTATCGGCTCATTCCTCGTCCTTGCCCTGCTTCTGTTTCTCGGGCGCATTGTTCGAAGCCAAGTCACCTTGCTAATCATCGGCATCCTACTCAGTTATCTCTCATCAGCCCTTATCACACTTTTAGGATATTATGCCTCGGCACAAGGATTCCAGCAACTCATGCTTTGGGGTATGGGCGATTTCAGCAGCGTCAGCATTACAGAATTGCCAGGATTCGTTCTACTTATAGTTATAGGTTTATTGGCATCACTGCTATTAATCAAGCCGCTTAATGGATGGATGCAAGGCGAGAAGTATGCCATGAATCTGGGAATTGACTTGCGGAAGACAAGACTAATGGTGCTTGGCGTGACAGGTCTTCTAACTGCCGTTACCACGGCTTGGTGTGGACCTATTGCTTTCGTAGGCCTTTCCATGCCACATGTTGCCAGAATGTTGCTGAAAACCGATGACCATGGCAAACTTATGCCTGTCACAATTCTCCTAGGCGGTTTATGCTGCTCTCTGTGCTTGTGGCTCAGTACACGCCCCGATGGAGGAACTTTACTTCCAATCAATGCACTTACTCCCCTGTTTGGAGTGCCTGTCATCGTTTATGTCCTGCTAAAAAAGTAGTTTTCAAATTACAAAATCGGGTAAAAAATTGTAAAATTAACATTATTATACATTTTTAGAAGCAATTTTTTGAGCATAAAATGATATTTTCACTATCTTTGCGCATCAAAAAACATAAAATACCCGAAATATGGCAGGTTTTTTTGGTACCGTATCGTCAGAACCCTGCGTAACTGACGTCTTCTACGGAACTGACTACAATTCACACCTCGGCACCCGTCGTGCCGGTATGGTGACTTATGATCCCGAACTTGGATTCAAGCGTTCGATTCACAGTCTTGAAAGCACCTACTTCCGCACCAAGTTCGAAGATGAACTCCCAAAGTTCAAAGGAAACTCCGGCATCGGCGTGATTAGCGATACAGATGCCCAACCTCAGCTCTTCAATTCTCATTTGGGTCGTTTTGCCATTTGCACAGTTGCTAAGATCAACAACATTGAAGAGATTACAAAGAAACTACTTGACGAAGGCAAACATCTCACCGAATTTTCTTCAGGACGCATCAACCAAACCGAGGTCATCGGTCTCTTGATCATCAAAGGCAGAAACTTCGTGGAAGGCATCGAACAGGTCTTTCGTGAAGTTCGTGGCTCTTGCTCGATGATTATCCTCACCGAAGACGGCATCATCACAGCACGTGACTCGTGGGGACGCACTCCCGTCATCATTGGCAAAAAGGAAGGAGCCTATGGCATTACATCTGAAACAACTGCTTTCCCGAATCTCGGATACGAAGTAGAGAAGTTCCTGGGCCCTGGCGAAATCGTGAAAGTTACAAAGAACGGCTATGACGTGTTGCGCAAACCCAACAAGCGCATGCAGATCTGCTCGTTCCTCTGGATCTACTACGGATTCCCGACCAGTGACTACGAAAACCGCAATACCGAAGCCGTGCGCAATGCTTGCGGATTTGCCATGGGCAAGGAGGATGATGCTGTGGTAGATTGCGCCTGCGGCATTCCCGATTCCGGTATCGGCATGGCAATAGGTTATGCAGCCGGACATGGTTGCCCCTATATGCGCGCCGTCTCGAAATACACGCCAACCTGGCCACGCTCGTTTACCCCAGCCAATCAGGAAATGCGTGACCTTGTTGCCAAGATGAAGTTGATTCAGAACAAGACAATCTTGAAGGGCAAGAAGGTGCTGTTCTGCGACGACTCGATTGTACGCGGTACCCAGTTGCGTGACAATACTGCCTGTCTTTTCGAAGCAGGTGCCAAGGAGGTTCATATGCGTATTGCCTGTCCCCCACTCGTCTATGGATGCAAGTTCGTCAACTTCACTTCTTCGAAGTCCGACATGGAACTGATTACACGACGCATCATCGCTGAACTTGAAGGTCCCGATGCCGCCATGGATCCTGAGCGTGTCAAGGCATATTCAACCACCGACTCGCCCGAATACAAGCGCATGGTACAGACTCTACAGGATAAATTCCATCTGACCTCACTCAAGTTCACCAAGATGGAAACTCTTATCAATGCCATTGGCTTACCCAAGGAACAAATTTGCACACACTGCTTTGATGGCAGTTCTGATTATACCCTTGAGCAAGCCAACCTTGACAATGGTGAACAACTCTATGTATTTGAACCACATCATTATTAATTCACATACATTTATTCACCTTATAATTCAAAGGACGTGACCCAAATAGGCCACGCCCTTTCTTTATTCTCGAAACTATTAATCGATTTCGAATAGTAATATTATTCTAGCAACAGGTTGTCGGCAAGTGACTCAATCACGTTACCATTGACCTTGAGATTGTCAAAATGGATATCACGATAGTGTCCTTCTGTCCAAATAAGGCTATCGCAGAGATTTCCACGCTTACCGCCCTTGACACCCGACCA
>Ga0247608_10005550_pt1 | contig 13591 bp, 15 predicted proteins | sample 176DNAGHGlowgp2_FD_193490 | JGI IMG/M metagenome (GOLD analysis project Ga0247608, IMG submission 193490) | Sheep rumen microbial communities from Palmerston North, Manawatu-Wanganui, New Zealand - 1766 DNA GHGlow gp2 | ecosystem: Host-associated > Mammals > Digestive system > Stomach > Rumen ...
AATGGAGAACCGCCTTGGCGATTCAAGAAGATGCTGTTCGATGCAAGGGGATATTATGACCCAAACGGCAAGTACACATTCGCAAGCGATGTGGAGGAAAGAATAGAGGGTGGTAAGATATACTATGATTTCGATGATAGTTATGTCTCAATCGACATCAAGAGCGGTGACGTATATGTGCATAACCAAGGAGAACTAGTGAAGAACTTGTTCGAGTGCTACGGAGGTCTTACCGTATTCGAGTTCAACTACGACTACGTGATGAGCATAAAGCTCTTCGATGCCAAGGTCATAGCCACCGCACTGCTAGATTCCATCGTAAACACTAGGGTTGGGGTCAATGCTACGTTTGGCATGCAGCACCAAGAAGCAACGGATACGCTGAAGGAAATCATAAAGAACATAGTGAATTCCGATGATTCAACAGTAAGTGACTGCTTCTTCACATTCGATAACTCCAAGTATGAGGCACTTCTTAGGAAGAGCGAGGAGAAGAGGGCAAGGCAACAGAGGTTCGGAAACGTTACGGAAGAATCAAGTACATTTAGCAACGTGCAAGAAATCTTAAAGGAATACAGCGCGAACGCAGAGCTTCACGAGCAGTTCGAAGTGCTTAATAGAGCTATAACGCAAGCATCCGTGAACATAAGTGAAGGAGTAGAGGAAGAGGACAAGTTCAAGGTACATCTAGACTTTGTGACAGACCTTATCGAGCAGCTTACCTTCGCCGTGGTGTCATCACTTCTCAGTCCGAAGGTTCTCTTATTATTAGAGGTCAATGAAACCATAATGGGAGGCAAGTGGGAGAAGTTCACAATGCAAGACCTAATAACGGCAATGAGAAGCATCATAATAGCCGTAATAAAGGAGATTAGGGACTTGATAGTGCAAGAGCTTATGAAGCTCGTATTGAAGTACCTAGAGCCTATTATATCGATGCTCACTAGCATTATACTGAGAGAGCAAGTCGAGAACTATACTGATGCAATTATGGAGATTCTGAGGAATTGTCCGTCTATGTGGTTCTCGTTAGGAAACAGGTTCTCCGACACCAAGCTCGACACGGTTGACTATGCCGACATCGACGCTAGTCATACGAATATGGAAGAGCCGCAGTCAAATAACTGCTAAAACCAACATTTATTACCATGGGAATAGAACAGATTTGTAGGACTATAACAAACTTTTTCAGCAAGATAAGACCTCCGTTTCCACAGTTGTCTAGGATATTGCTTGTGTGCTCCATGATACGGAGACCAGGACTTTCAACCATTCAATCTGTGGCGAATATAACGAAGGACTTGAACAGATTGGGAATACCAACTGGGCCGATGCCTGACGGAAGTCCCAACTTAACAGTTGCATTTGCCTTTGCAAGCACAAAGGAAATCTATAGGGGAATAAAGAAGGACATGTCGATACAAGTCGGCATACAACCAGGCTCTGCCATGGTTACTGCTGCTGGTGCCAATGCTGGCGGCCCAATCGTCGTACAAGGTACAATAACAAATGCCACAATGGGTTATGGCATGGCAAACTAACTAATCACTTATGGATAAGAACGTAGATTTCACAAAGCTCTCAAATGCAGAGATTAATCTCAAGATAATGGGATATGACAATGAGTATAATGTGAAGAAAGGTAAAATCATCGAGCTAGTGAGGGATTTGTCCGAACTAGACAAGCTATATAACAAGGCGAAGGAAGAACTTAACAAGAGGGGGGTACTGAGCAATGAGTAACATATCTTTAAACATCGGCACGGTAAGGGAAGTTGAGAACACCTTCTCAAAGGACGGATATGACGCACTTAGGATACGAGCCGAACTTATGCAAGACCAAGCACAAGACATAAACGACATTCCTTGGGCTTTTCCACTGTTGCCGAAGGTGTTCCAAAGCATACCGAAGGTAGGAGAGGCAGTGTTCATCATAGTCAACAACGACGGAGATAGGAATATCTCACAGAGATACTTCCTCGGCCCTATTATCTCGCAGCCGCAGTATAATACATTCTGCAAGAAGGAGAATGCAACGACACTGCTGCAAATGCATGATAGGAATCCCATAGGGAAAATATCTAGCGTTGATGCCACTAGAGGCGCATTCCCAATACAAGAGGACGTTGCAGTTGTCGGAAGGGGAAAGGAAGACATTATACTGAGGTACAATGATGACTCTAAGACGAGCGAGGTGGATATTCGAGCTGGAATCCGCAACGAGGCGAAGGATTCAAGCAACAAGGACATGGTTGGGAACGTCATATTCAATGACGTGGACCCAGCGTACATACAGCTGAAATATAAGGAAGGTATTGCAAAGGGCGAGAATGGAAGGGTGAACTCAATTATCAACATGGTTGCGAACAGAATCAACATCATGAGCAATGAGGACTATAACGTGCGCCATAACTTGAACGACAAGGATATGTTGGTGACGGAATCCAAGATGGACGAGGTGATGGGCAATCTGCATCAAGTTCCGATGGGCGATAAGCTAGTAGAACTGCTGACGATAATGAAGGGGGCAATAATGCATCATGTACATCCTTGGGCTGGAATGGAACAATGCGGAGACTGGCCTGAATTCATCAAGAAACTAGAAAAATACGACATGAACTCAATTCTCTCGAAATATGTGAGAATATCTTAAGCAGAAACACATTAAATGGAGCGGTCAAATAAGGCTGCTCTTTTTTTTTTGCTTGTGATTCATAACAAACATCATAAACGAAATATTTATATATAAGAAAAAAAAAAGCTTAATTATGAAATATTTAACAGATTTTGAGACAAAGGCGGCATACGATGCCGTGAAGAAAGACTTGCCAAAGCCACAAGTTGCATTGACAAGGGATGATTATAAGGTACACTTCAAACCTAACAAGGTTGGTCCTGAGTATGATAAGGAGTATTTTACCATTGTAGCAAAGGAGGATGGAAAGGTGACATTTAAATATGGTGTTAAAAAAATACCGCCAACACTTAACTCCACGAATAGTGGGCTAAAAAATGCCTCATTGCCATTTACCTCGATTTCATATTCACTTAATGATGGTGCATGGGAAACAACCGAATATAACCAGCAAGGCGGCAATACAATAGAGGTTTCCGTTTCAAGCGGTGACAAGTTGAGGTGGAAGGGAATCAACCATACATTGGCTACTCAACTTGGGGGCACATCTTACTTCACTAGCAATTGCCTAGTTGATGTTGAGGGTAACATAATGTCGTTACTATTTGATGATGAGTTCATTGGTGAGACAAACTTGGAAGGAAGAGACGGTGCATTTGCTGTGTTGTTCTGCAATATGGATAATTCTGATGAAATATTACAAGTTGTAAGTGCTGAGAACTTGATGTTACCTGCAACTACATTAGCTAGTGATTGTTATTCTAATATGTTCCATGATTGCACCTCGTTGACAAAGGCACCAACAGTGCTACCAGCTACGACATTAACTGAAGGATGTTATTACGCTATGTTCGCTAATTGTACCTCATTGACGGAGGCACCGCAGCTGCTAGCTACCACATTAGCTAGTGATTGTTATGGATATATGTTCTTTGATTGTACCTCTCTTAATCACATTGAGTGTCTTGCAACAGATATAAGTGCAACTAATTGCACAGATAATTGGGTAAATGGTGTTGCAGAGAATGGTACATTCATTAGGGATGAAAACACTTTATGGCTTAGAGGTGAGAGTGGTATTCCAAATGGTTGGGATGTTGAACCACCACTTCTTTTACCTCCCCCTGATGCAGATGAGCCTATATATTAAAATTAATAAAAGCGAGATTCAAACAAGAGTCTCGCTTTTATTGTTTTTTTCTAGTTTTAAGAGTTTACCATCTTTCCAATATTTTGGTAATCAGTTTATTTCTAACGATGTCATTATTATCGAATTCCGTTATAGACACTTCGTCAAGGTCTTTTAGCACTGACAGAGCATGTACCAATCCACATTCCTCTTTTCCGTTCACTATCGACTTTCGGTTCACTTGGTCATGGTCTCCAGTGATTATAATCTTGCTGTTCTCTCCTATTCTAGTCAATATCAATCTGAAGTTTGATTTGGTGAACTGTTCTGCCTCGTTCAATAGTATTATTGAATTGTCTATTGTCTTCCCCAATAGGAAGTTTACATATTCGTGACGTACGATTCCGCTGTTTATCAACGAGTTCGCAATTTCATTATGTGTGACATTTCCGCTCAGTTTAAGTATTTTCGATATTGTTTCCTTGTCGGCTTCGCAGAACGGGCTTACCTTCTCCTCGAAATCACCCTTCAAGAATCCGATGGAGAGGTCGGCACCGCCAGCTTGTGCTGTTGGGATTATCATTGTTATGTTTTCAAAATCACCGCTCTTTATTTCCTTCAAGGCATAATAGAGTGATATGAAGGATTTCCCAGTTCCAGGTGAGCCTACACCGAAGCATATCTTCTTGTTCTTGTCCTTCATTTGGTTCAAGAACTGCTTCTGCTTCGTTGTGTCGCACTTTAAGTTCAAACGGTAGTCAAGCGTCTTCAGCTTTGTGCACAGTCCTTCAGACGTGAGATAGTTTGTTGCACTGTCGCGGTTCATCTTCTCTTCAATGAACTGGATTTCAACTTCACTTAAGTTTTGTAGATGTTTCTTTCTAGCCATAGATTTTGATTTAAGAAAGAGGGCGCATTAGCCCGTTGTGGTACTAATACGCCCTCGATTATGTAGAATTTAATTAATGTTTTTGCCATTATTCTTTTCTTACGCATACTTGTTATTCAAGTCATCAACGATGTCGAACGATAGGACATCATGGTGTATGATTGTGTTCAATCCATATGTAATTCTAACATCGACGAAATATCTCTGCGGTATCAATATATTCGTGTCTATCACATAGAAATTCTCTGAGAATGCCTTATTGATGCTGTCCCATTCTATTACGTCGATTTCCCTTGTTCCGTCCTTGATATACACCCTTATGTCTAGGTTGTCAACTAGCTGTGACGTGTTAACTGTATAGTTCGGCCTCGCACTTATGACGAGCTTTCTAACGTCTCCTCGCTTGATTTGCTCTCCTTGCTTGACTCCAGAAATCGAAGGTGTGAATGTCGTATTGGTCGAGTTCAGCGAGTTTCCTATATTGAAGTAGTTTGGCGTTGACTTAAGTGTAAAGTCAAGCTCTACTGCGTCCAATTCCGTCCCTTGGTACATTATGCCGCTCCATGTGTCATATAGCATTGTATCTGCCTCGAAATCCCTTGCGTTGAGTTTAAGCTCGATATAGTATATGCCCTTAGACTGCTTCTTTGATATAACGTCCTTCATTTCGTTTCCGTTTGAGTCAGTGATTACCTCGTCATCGCTGTTTGTGATTGTCACCCTAGGGTTCTCGTCTAGGTCTTGCAGCGTATCCCCTATGGTGCAGTATAGGTACAGCTTATTGTTCTTGCTGAGTACGAAGTTTGACCTGTCATCTGAAATAACGTCAGTATATCTTGTCTCAACATATGGTTCGAAGAATGTGTTTGTCTTGTCTGTCAACAATGCTAGGTAGTTCTCGAATTTGCTCTCCTTGAGTTCAAGCATTGGGGAGTATGCTATTGCGATGCCGTAGTTGTCTAGTTCTCCGCTTATGAACTTGTTGAAGGTATCCGTTATGTCGATTGTGATGTCCTCGTTTCCAACGTCGAAGTGTTTTCTAGCAATGACGATTGAAGGCTCGCCAGCTGCGAATTTGTCATATTCTCGTGACAGCTTGTCGATTGAGAAGATTCCGTCTGCGTACTTCGGTCTTCTGCTATCCTCCAATATTCTCTTCAATTCTCTTTTCTGCTCTTCTGTAAGGTCATCGACGCTGTCAACTCCTACCTTCTCTAGGTATGCGTTGGTTATCCCTTCGATTTCCTCCTCGGTGAGGTCATCCTTTGTTCCGTCATCCCAAGGCAGTCCATTCATGCGTTGGAACCAGTTACAAGCGTCTTGCGACACTAATCTATCCTTGTCTACGTTGTTGTTGCTGTAGAAGTCACGGTTTAGGAAGTTCTTAGAGTAGTCGAATCCCTTTCCTCTGTCCCAAGGCTTTGGTATAAGGAAGAATATAAGGTCGAAAGATACGGCACGTACTTTTGTGTTGTCGTTTATGGAGCTAGTCTCGCATTGATGCAGCTGTGTGAAGTCGATTGACCCAGCATTGGTTATATGTAGGGTATGCTTCATCTTACCCATATCACCCATTATTCCGTCTTCCATGAGTTTCTTGACCTTATTATGGTCAAAGTAGAGCAACGCTCTAGAGACTATGTTGCTGCGCCCGTAGACAAGCTCTGAAATGGGATTTAATCCAGTGTTAATCTTACTATTACTAACAATAGTGTTAAATTTTTCGATATATGTCCTAAAAATCATTTTATTTTTCTATTTTTCCTCGTCGTAATTAATCAAGATATGCTCCTCATTTGGAACTTCGTCTAGTGTGGTTTCCGCTACGTATTCGTTGTCAATCGCGGCATTTGGGTCATATCCGACCAATATAAGCTCTGATGCCTTGAATTCGTCCTCCCTAGTGATTATAACGGTTATTTCGTCATCCTCTAGGAACTTAATCTCATTGTCGAGGTTCATTGTCTCTCCGTTCACGGATATTCTGAAGTCGTGCACGTTCACAATTTCGACCGTATCTAGCACCATTTCCTTGTCTATTATGAACGAGAGTTCGCTAGTGCAGTCATCGAAGTTCATCATTATCTTCATCTTCTTGTGCGTGTATCTCTCTTCCGTTGGACAGCATTCCGTTGCGCCGCTCGTTTCTTCTGCCACATCGCTAGGTCTTTCCTTCTCATTAACTGGTATCACCTCGCAAGTCTCCTTGTCCTTCAATACGTCCGTCTTGATGTCTTGATACGTCTTCGAGTCATCGAATCCCTCCAAGAATTTAACCCTCTCATCCTTCAATCGGTTTTTTCCTCGTCTGTTGACTATTCCGCTAGCATCTGAGTCGTGCGATGATATTACGAGTCTAGAAGGGATTCTCTCAACGCTATAGTCCTCTCTCCTTATGATATATCCCCTTACCTTTACCTTAAACGTTTGCGAGTAATACTTACGGTCATCGATTGTGTACTCAGATTCATCCGATATATCCTCAAGTGTCATCGACATCGGGTGTCCGTTCGGAGATATGTAGCAGTCTATTGCATTGAACTCATAGTGCATCTGCTCGTTCATTTCGTTTATAATCTCTATCTTGTTGGATATTATCGACACAGAGTACAAGAAGTTCACGGAGAATGGCTGTTTCATGGTATATTTGTCATATGCCTCTGTGCCGTTCTCTTGAAGTACTGGAACGTAGAACATAGCAAAATCCTTATGTCCAGGGATATTGTAATAGCTCCCTTGATTCTCACCTTTCTGCGCATTAAGCTCACGAGAGACGGTCTTAAAATTGATTATAGGGTTTCCTATCTCATCTTGTCCCTTCCACTCTTGCAAGTATTCACTGAGCCTCTGCGTACTGTACAGCTTGTACGTAGGGAGCCTCTTTCCGTCATAGACAATCCTTATCTTCTCATCCACCCACTTGTATAATGCTTCGTCTATGTCAGAGTATTCTATACTTGGGGGTATAGGTGTACCCCTCTCCAATATCATCTTTGACATATTGCGTCTTCTCTCAGTACCAAAGGCATGGTGTCTGAGTTTAAGCTTGTCCATATATGGCTTTGGTTGTATTAACATAATCTTTAATTTTATTTATAAATATTTGATTAATGGTAATATTTATAGGATAATAAGAGGTAAATTAGCATTATGATAATTCAAAATAAAATACGCAATATAATTAGAGAATCTATAAAAAAAGTATTAGTAGAAGGATTTCTCGATGACATATATCTAAGCGACAACTTTAAAAGATGGTTTAATGGTTCTAAAATCGTAGATGAAAACGGAAAACCTTTGTTGTTAGGTCATGGAACATTAAATTTTGGTTTTAAAAGTTTCAAAACACGTTATATTCATTTAGCCCCAATAAATGATGCTAGCTATTTTAGTGGTGGAAATAAGCGTATGTTTAAATTTAAAAAAACACTTGATAAATTATCAAATGAAGATATTATAGATTTATATAACAAATATTTAAGTTGTACAGACAATGAAAGTGAATTTGTATATAAATTTGATGATAATGTCATGAAAAAAATACTTAGTGAATATGAAGAGGAAATTTATTCATATAAAACAGGAGGAAAGTTTAGTGATTGGTTTGATAAAGAAGAAAATGAAGAATATATTAAAGCCTTAAACAATTCTAGGAAAATACTTATAAATTACTACAATAAAAACATGGGGAATTTATGTTGTGTTCCGCATAACGGTGGACTTCCAATGCTTACCCCAAACGGATTTGGTTCAGAATTATTTGAAAAAGGTCATATAGATTTTTGGCTTAATAATAGTTTTCCAACTTTTAAACAGTTAAAAAATGAAGTTATTACTATTATGTCTAATAAAAGCGATTTTTATAAAGGTGGAACTTATGCTTTATGTGCAAGAGTAATAAACCCTCTTGTAATTAATTGCAATTGGAATACTTGGGATAGAATTTTTATACGTAAAGATAGTTGTAATGCATATGATGAATTATTCAATGCTTATTGTAAATACAAAACAAATGATAATTCTAATTTTGTTTTAGACAATGAGTCTATTGCTTACTTGGCAAAAGAGTTGGGCTATGATGGTGTTATTTTTCATAATATTAGAGAGGGTGCAGATGGAGAATATAGAATGAACACTACATATATAGTATATTCAACGAAACAATTAAAGTCTCCATTTGAGAATAACGGAGAATTTGGGGATATTGAAAATCTGTTTAAATAAAGGTCTACTAGCTAGTAGACCTTATTTCTTTTAATAAATCATCTGTGTTTTTAAATAATTTTTCTCCTAAAAATTCTTCATAATTATCTTCAGTGTAGTATAGTAATTTAATATTATGTTCTTTACAAAATTTATACTTAATTATATCATTTTCATGTTGCTTATTATATGCATTAACTCCTCCTAATGCATTAATTGGTTCAAAATGAAATTTTCCTTGACATTCTACTGCAACATTATATTTTGGAAGATAAAAATCTAACGATAATGGTAATGTATTTTTAAGATTGTTAGATTTCCAATATGCAGTGTATTCGATTGAATTATTTTCTAACATTAATCTAGTTTTACGTTCCAATTTACTTTCGTGACATAATGGGCAACCACCACCATTTAGGTGTAAATGATAAGATTGTTCAAATATTCCATGCTCTGGACAAATTATTTTTATTTTATAATGGTTTTCTTTTGTTGCTTCTTCTATATTTACAGCACTATAGTCATATTTTGTACCATGAATTTTTATCGCTTCATTTATAATTTCGTGTTTTGTTGGCTTTATTTTGTTAGCACATTTAGGGCATCCTTCTCCACCTTGTATTTTCGATGGCAACGCTTCCCATTCATAGCCGCAAGTTTTACATTTAAATTTTAATGGTTTTGTCATTGATTCATATTCCCCAACAATTTCAATATTTCTGTCAATTAAATTAGCATCCTTTATAAAATGAGTTAATAGTTTTTTTCTTTTTTCTTTCACACAATATGGACAGCCTATTTCTTTATTAATATGTTCATAAGGCGTTTTTTCAAAAATACCATGTTTATGACATATTATTTTAATTTTAGTGTTTGGTAATGCCCCTTCTACTAATGAGTAATCATATTCTTCTCCAAAAATAGCTTTTGATTCTTCTATTATTTTTTCTTTGGTTCTAAAATTATCTGAACACAATGGGCAACCTTGTTTTAAATCTATGTGGACATATGCTTTTTTCTTGAAGTCTCCATGTTCTTTACAAGTAATTATAATATCATCGTGTGAATTATTGCATTTGCATTTATCATATGTAAATTTATCACCAAATATTTCTTTTGACCATTTGATGACATTATCTGTTGTGTATTTTTTATTTTTTATTCTAATTTTACCCCTATAAACATTTTCTGGAAAGACTTCAATATACTCATTCGATAATGTATCAAATAATGTTAATTTAGTTCTATTGTTTTTATAAATTGTTTTATCAAATTTAAATCTATTACCGTAGATTTTTTTACATCTTTCTTCAAATTCTTTTTGATTTGTTTTTTTCATATCTTACTATTTATATATAAATATCATTGCATTTAAAATATAACATAATTTTATATAAAAAACAATAGATAGTGGCTCAATTTTTTTACATAAAACAATATAGTACGCTTCCTACTTTACGCATGGAGCTTATAGAAGATGGAAGACATGATTTTCACAAGTTCCATGAATGCATCCAAGGTGCTGACATTACATTCACAATGGTGAACATTGACACGAACGTGACAAAGGTTGCCAAGAGCAAGGCATACATAAAGCTGCGCGAGAATGATGATTGTACGGAACAATATGTCATATGCTATGATTGGAAAGCACATGACACTAAGGAAGCTGGCTCTTATAAGGGTACCTTTGAGATTACATTCAATGATAACATAAAAAATGATTCTTATACATACCCAAGCGGAATATTGAAAATGCCTATCCGCGAAGAGCTTATTGTGGTGATAAGATAATTTTAAACAAAATAACATATGAGAAGAAGAGTTTTAAGAGAATATTACGAATTGGCTTCAAACAACTTATTGAAGACCAAGGGAGGTAAAGGTTTTACGTTGGTGTATGTTGACCCGAATGCATCCACTGATAGCACATACGACAACAAGGAACTAATGAAGAGGTATGGCATGGAATACTTGCCATACAACAGATATATCAGAGGCATACAAGGTGTGCCAAAGGCATGGGGATGGATTGTTTGGGAAGGAAACGAGCAAGAAGCATATGCAAAGATTAAGAGATTTGCTAATGAGATTGGCAGTCAAGAGACACCACCAGAGAATGGTAAGAATAGAACTCTCAATGATGTCCTTTCATCAATTGAGAAGTTGAAAGATGTTATCTTGAACGCCCAATCAACTAGTAATGTCAAGATAGACGGAAACGGGATTATCGCCAACGCAGAGGAGTTCAAGAAGAAGCTAGCACAAGGTGTCGGAAGCAAGGAGACGATGGAAGCATTGGCACAGCTCACAAGGTTTAGGATTGAAATGTCAAAGCACAGGGGGCATCAATTATCTTGGATGAACACAATATTGATTTGGTTTCAGAAGCCAAACGCAAAGGATGTGCGTTCAAAGGGAGAGTGGAAGGACATGGGCTATACGCCAAAGCAAGATGCAACACCAATTGTATTGGCAATGCCAGCAGCATTCAAGAAATTGTTCGGTGCTCAGTATGAGGAAGTTGTGAGAAGGTTCCTTGAAAAGGAAGGCGTTAAATCAATAAGTGAATTGACACCGTCACAGAGACGGAGGTTGGATAGGGAAACAAAGTATCCAGATACAAGTCAAGGCTTCAAGGACTATATTGCATATGATATATCGGATTTGATTAAGGGAGATAATGCAGAGGAATTTCCTGAGAATAACTTCAAATGGTATGATGCGGACAGCGATGAGACCGAGAAGGAAAAGACCTTGATTAATGCTTGCATCCAATTTGGCAAGTCAATAGGCGTTAAGAGCTATGAGTTCGTACCGATAGACACAATGGGAGGCTCTCGTGGTTCCGCAAGTATTAGCGGTCATATCAAGATTGTAAACGATAAGCGGAATCATGGCTTGTTGAGTACGGTTATACATGAGACGGCACACCAAATCATGCACTGGGAAGTTGTAAAGACGGCTAGCCCAGCGCTTAAGAAATTCTATCGTGGAGGCAGTTCGCTTAGAGGCAGCGACATTGTTGAGCAAGAAGCTGAACTATGCGCTTGGATTGTATTGAGCGGATTCGGATATGAAAATCAACAAGAACATTTCAATTACCTCGCAAACTGGGGAATGAACGTAAGTAACTGTAGCGATGTCTTCGACTCTATCATGAAAGTCGCCGACTTCATATACGAAGGAATAATTGGTATTTTAAACAATAAATAATTATGGGACTACCTTTCAAGAACGGAATGGAACTAGCCAATGCTATGGGCTTCGGCAAGTTATATATGGCTTCAAAGCAGAAGAAAGAAGATGAAATGCAAATGGAATCCAAGAAAAGAAATAGAAGCTTGATTAGATTAACAGAAAGTGATTTACATCAAATTGTAAAGGAATCACTTCAAAGGATATTGAAAGAGAAACGATAGGTTGTGATGATATTAAAAAAGGAGAGAATTTACTTCTCTCCTTTTTCTTTTATTAGTTTGTCTAGTTCTTTTCTTTCATCTTCGTTGCATAAGTCGAATGCTGTTTGGTAATGGAACATCATTATTTGGTTCTTGTCATTAACGTTCTTGAACTTATGGAGCATTCCGCTGTAGTATACGTCGAAGGTGTAATATATGTTCTTGGTGTATCCCTTTATTATCGCCATGTCCCCACAGAAGCGGTTGATTATGCAATCACCCTTCTTGAATTTCGGTTCAATCATAACATCACAACATTTTTAACAGCTAATTTCCTCTCGACCTCTTCCAACGTCTCTCCGAACTTGAAGAATATCCTTCCGTCACTCGGGAATTCCGTATACGCATCAATATTCTCCCACCCTAGGGATATAATACCGTCATAGCAGTCACTCATCGAGAAGCAACAGTTATCTTGGATTAAGTCCAACTTGATTTTCATCTTCACGATATGTATCTCACTCACATATTCCTCATCGACGAATAGGTCGTTCACCAAACAAGCTGGCTTCTGATTGAAATTCTCTCCAAATACCTCGTCAATGTTGTTCGTGAATACGAATTCATATCTGTAGTAATTGTCATTCTCCTCGCCAACTAGCCTAATAAAGCAAAGATATACTTCCTCGTCCATCACACCCTTATTTCTTCAAGTTTATGTTCGTGATGATTTTCTTGAGCGTGTCAATCCTCTTTACCCTATCATTGTACGTCTTGACCTTTTCACCATCAAATGGCTCCTTGTCTGCAATCTCATGCCTTGAGAATATCTTGTCGGCAATCTTCTCCCTATTTGCCTTGGCAACCTCATCCATCTGCTCATCAAGCTTCATGATTTTAGCGGCATCGTTCAAGTCCCCACCTAGCTTGTAGGTCGTTGACACCTTTTTTAACGGGCTCGACCCATTGGATTTCAATTCTGCTTCAATCGGATTGTTTATGATGTCATTCGCAATGGTGTTGAAGACGGAATCACTCCCAGTTTTTGCCATTTGGTCGAGAATTCCAGCCTTGTCGAATTCGATTAATTTGCTTATCTTCTGTACATCACTGTTGTTCTTCTTCAAGTCATCAACCTTGTCCTCGATTGTGCTCTTCTTGCTCACAATGGATGCATCTACGATAGTACCGTCCTTTATGGTGTACTCAATGAATGAGTTCTCACTCTTCTCGACAACTATCTTAACAACTTTTGACATGTCAATTTTAAATTCCATAGTTAAAATATTTTACTTGCAAATTATTTTTTTTTTTCTTATAAATAGGCCATCGTA
>Ga0247608_10005552_pt1 | contig 13588 bp, 11 predicted proteins | sample 176DNAGHGlowgp2_FD_193490 | JGI IMG/M metagenome (GOLD analysis project Ga0247608, IMG submission 193490) | Sheep rumen microbial communities from Palmerston North, Manawatu-Wanganui, New Zealand - 1766 DNA GHGlow gp2 | ecosystem: Host-associated > Mammals > Digestive system > Stomach > Rumen ...
CTCTTTAGTATTACTCATAGTTGCAAACAACCGTCCCGAATTGATATTAAAGCGCCTCCGAACATATCCTGAATCGAGAGGCGCTCTACCATTATGCAACTTTTTTTTTGAATATACAAGTAAAAAGGTTAAAAAAAGTTAAAAAATGTTTACTATGTAAACCAAGTAAACGGTCGTTTATAAACTTATGTAACCATATGCAAACTTATGTAAATCTAAAACCCGTTTTTTCAGCAAAAATCAATACCAAAAATGGGTGATTCAATAATGATCGGGCATCTTATACGAGCCCTTTTTCTCATATCTGTCCTTATAGTCGCCATGGTTAAGCACATATATTTCCGCACAGGCGATCACGGAAAATGACCAGCAGGTCTCATAAGGAGACTGGCTCTTAAGAGGCGGCAGATTGGGAGTCATATAAGCGACAGGCAGGTCATCCGATCCTCCCAGAACGCATTCTTCTTCGTCTGTAACCGCTTCATCAAGGGCAGGAGGCGCCATGGCTTCATACTCTGCCTCCGTAGACGGTAATATAAGTGACTCGTCATATACCTCTTCATTTCCCTCATTCATAAGCTCATTAAGCGTCATTGAAACATAGCTGTTAGCCGACTGTCCGTCACCTGTCTTTGAAGAAGATGAAGATGTCAGATCTTTTTTCTTAAACGCCTCAGAAAGTTCCCATATGGCATAGAGTTTGACAGTCTTTCCCTTTTTAACTGCCAGGTTTTTAACCTTTTCTCCGGGATAAAACTTCACGGTGGTCCCTTTCTTGTCTGTGGTATAACCCACCAGTTCGTAACCTGTCTTTAAAAAGCCCGATTCAGGGAGGACATACTCCTCATCATATACTGCCCTGATCTTATCTATCTTTCCCGCCGTATTCTTTGTCATGCCCTTGGTCCCGCGGAAAAAGGATATGCTGTATCTGATGGGTTCCCACATGGCAGTCAGGTACAGATTGCCTGTATATTTCTTTGTTATGCGGCTTACCTTTGCACCACCTGTTCCCATAGACCAACCCTTAAATACATATCCGGTCCTAACCGGCTTGGGAAGCTTTATACTCTTCATACCGTTCCCGGGACGGTACACCGTGACCGTGGGAAGGTTTCTCACAGTGGTTATATCCACCCCTATGTCATATGTGATACCATAGGCTCCCTCGGGGACGCTGTTGGGAGATATGACTGTTTTTATCACCCTCTCTTCTTCCTTCGACGATGAAGATGAGTCTGATGAAGATGAGTCCGAAGAGGATGAATCCGACGAGGGATCATCCGAAGCAGATGAAGAACTCTTGTTCCCTGTCGATGATGAGGATGACGACGAGGATGAAGATGACGAAGAGGATGAAGATGAGGATGACGAGGAAGAATCACCCGAGGATGAAGAAGATGATGAACTCTTCTTAGACGATGAGGATGACCTTCTCTTCTCTGCCTCCCTTTGCCTTACCTCTTCTGCCCTGTCTGCGCTGACCGAATAAGCCTTGATCCTGAGATTACCGCCCTGTGCAGAGCTTGAATTGATGACGGTATTTGCATCTTTCCATCCGCCGGATGTGGTATAGACATAGCCCTGACCATCCTGAACCTGACAGACCGACTTATAGGTAGACCAGCTGCTGGGGGAATTAGCCTCATAGCCAATACTGCAAGTCTGACCCTTTTTTTCCAGCCTCACTACCAGGGCAAACCGGCTTCCGGGCTCGACATATACAGGCTCGTTAAAATAGCTGCTGTAGTATCCCTTTGCGGTCGTATTTCCGCTGACTACAGCCGCCTGTTTCCCCTCAAGGGGAGACGTCGCCCCCTCGGGTATATCCTTATAAAGATACATCTTATAAGCCTGATCCACGTTACCGGTATAAAAACCGCCTCCCGTGACTGCCTCAGGCACAGCCCCCTGTGAAACGGTAAACACATTGGCTGCCAGAGCGTAATTGGTATAGCCTTTTGATGCATTGAGCATACCGCCATCATACTGATAGCAGTTATCCACATCACTTCCGTCTTCATATTCAAAGGCAAAGACTGCCGGCTTTGAATTAAGGCCTTTGTCATAATAGGACAGATAATAGTATCCCTGCCTTGTAAGACTGTAATCGGAAGACATACCTGAATTCCTGATCAGCCAGGCTCCGTTTCCTGCAGGAGTATTCTTAAAATTCTCCTTAGGGAAATTGTCATCCCATCCCACTATGGTCACCGCATGATTGGTGGCAGAAGGGGTGGAAGGATAATAGTAACAGTTATGCTCCGAATTATAGTATGAGGACAGATTATAGATCGAACAGGACACGGCGCCGTTTTCCATTATCCTCTGCTTTACGGCATCGGGATCTGTGGATATATCAAGCTCCTGATATCCTGTCACATGATATTCATCAAGATATGCTATGGAAGGATCCAGTCCATTGTTCTTTATATAAGTGGCATCAGTATATTTTGCCAGATCCTCATGTATGGGGCCTACCCATCCCGCCACCACGGGAGCTGCATACTTTGGGTGTCCGCCTGTATTAAAACCGTCATCCGACGCTTTTTTAAGCCCGTTCTGATCTCCCTCGGTCCCCCCCAGAGGGTCTGTGGGCGAATTATACATAAACCATGCAAGGGCAGCCTCAGACAGATCTATATCATATACGTTCACGTATTCTCCTTCCGAATCTGCAAGGGTTACGCTCTGAAAGCCGAAACTCTGAAAAAGCAATGAAATTATAATTAGAGCAGCTATATGCTTTTTTGTTTTTTTCATGATCACATTTCCTGTTTAAGATTCTTCCTGTTGCTTCGCAACCCCTCGCCGGGGTGGCATCACATCATTTCATGATGTGATCAACGTCGTCACTTCGTTCCTCAGAATGACAAATATTATTCTGAATGACAATTATTATTCTTTTCTACTTAAATATACGCAAAGATGATAGCACAGCACCTGTTTTTTTCAATTTTTTCCGCAATCTCACATTTTTGTGGTACAATAGACAGGATATTGTTTAACGCCCGCAAAATGGTACACTTAACCAGACACGATCTACCATGCGGCCAGACGGGGATTATGAAGAGAAAACTGCTTATCATAAATTTGATACTGATTCCGGCTATGCTTCTTTGCGGCTGCTCTGCCAGAGACGCCGCCACTGTGCGTGCCGAAAGAAATGCAGGCACCATCCTGGATGATTCCGTTACCACGTGGCGTGTACTGGACGCCGCCCCGAAAAAGGACAGTTCAGACGAATCAAAAGCCTCCGGTCAGTCAAAAGCCTCCGAAGATTCTGATATCGGTTCAAAAGACAAGCCTGAAACTTCCTCCGCAGGATCATCCGCCAAAAAGGAAAATCACGAAACGACAGACCCGGTAAAGGAAACACAGGAAGATAAGAAACCCGAGGTGGAAAACCTCGAGGATTACTTCATGCCCGCAGTAGCCGAGTTCAAGGACGAAGGCATCCTGCCCGACGGACGCAAGATCACCCTGCAGGGCAACGGCAGCTATGATGACTGTGAATATGCCATGGAAGACGTGGATCAGGACGGTCAGATGGAGCTTTTATTCAGATATTCAGGTACCATGCTGGAGGTGTACATCGATCCTGAGCTGGTGGCCCAGACAGGTGAATACATAGAGCCCTATGAACTGGGAACAGACATGTTCACTGCCGTTTATTCATACGACAAGGCCACGGACAACTACGTAAGCGAGCTGTTCATCGATCACGTGTGCTCATTCTATGACAGCGGGCACGTAATGGTCGAAGCCAATGACGGTGCTCTTTTAAGCGACAAAGAGAACTCCTATCAGATCTATGATTATGATCCCGCAACCGACAGTTATTCGTATGCGGGCTTCATCTATGAATGGAATAAAAATATCGCGCCTACTACAGCCAAGGGCTCTCCTTTCCCGGCCGCTGCCGATAAAGATGAAAACCAGAGGGTGTACTCCCTGGAATACGGCGAAAAATATGAACCGGGATATATCTACGATGATAATGATATGAAACAGCTTCATTCAGAGCTGTTCGGCAAGAAACAGAGGCTCTTCTGGTATTACCTCTGATCGCCGAATATCTCTTTCATCCTTTGGTCTATTTTATTCCTGATATCCTTCAGGACTTCCTTGGACACCTTGCAGACTTTTCTGTCATACGTGTACAGACCGTTTATCTCTTCTTCCACGTCACAAAGCTGTGTATATATGCACCCTGAAATGCCCATGCTGATATGAGGGATCACTTCCTCCTCATACATGGAGGCTACCCTTTTCGTAAGGACTTCCTTACTATGTATCTCACCATAGCCATAGGCACGCTTTTCAAAGCAGGCGTTACCCGGTATCAAAAGTGAGAAACCGCCGCATTCCGATACCACAGCCGGCTTTTTCCATTTCGAAACGGGAATCCTGCAAAAATAACAGTGGATGGATTCCACGGGGGAATTCTTTTGCTTATACCAGCCCGAGGTGGCGTCAAAGATCCTGTCCTTTTCCTTATCCTGCAAAAGATCCAGTACCATATCCGAATCAAACTGTCCCCAGCCCTCATTAAATATGGTGTAATAAACTATGCTGGGAAACTCATGCAGATACTCCAGGGTCTGCTCGCAATGCTCCACGAAAAAGGCCTTCACCCTGCCGTTCACCTTTACATGCTTATCCTTTTTATAATGACCGGCATAGAAAGGTGCCACCGTAGGCATGATGGTATCCCTCATGTAATTGTAATCACCATTATTTACCATATCCTGAAAGACCACCATCCCCAGTCTGTCACAGTCATAATAAAATCTGGCAGGCTCTATCTTTATATGCTTTCTCAAAGTATTAAAGCCCAGTTCCTTCATGAGCCGGATATCTTTCTCATAGTATTTATATGAAACGGGCGTGTATATTCCGTCGCTGAAATATCCCTGGTCCAGAACCCCGTGGAAAAAGAAGGGCTTATGGTTAAGGCATATACAGTTAACCCCGTTTACACGGCTTATCTCTATGGTCCTTATGGCAAAGTAGGACCTGACACTGTCCTTGTCACATCGCAGTTCATAACGGTAAAGGTTCGGCTCATCGGGAGACCAGAGCACGGGGTCTTCAATAGGAATTTCATTTGCTCCGTTATTGATCCTGCCGGTGTACAGTACCTGCTTAGGATCATCCCCGGTTCCGGGGGCAAAGATCGTGATCTCATATTCATCGGAGGTACCTGACACGGTAAGTTCCATGATCTTTTTATCCTCACACCATTTTGACCTCACGCTGTCCACATGCTTTTGGGGCAGGGATTCCAGCCAGACGCTCTGCCATATGCCGGATATCTGGGTATACCACATACCGGAAGGCTTCTTTGACTGCTTACCATAGGGGTAGGTCATATCCAGATCATCCTTTATGCGCACGTCTATGACATTTTCTCCCTCACACAGATACTCCGTTATATCAAAGGAAAATGGCAGATAGCCTCCCTCGTGAGTGCCCACCTGCTTTTTGTTCACATAGACCCACGCCACCTGGTCCACTGCACCGAAATGAAGCAGGACCGTATCTTTGACAAAGGAATCCTCAAGGGTAAACTTTCTGCGATACCAGAAAATATCTCCCACAGCCTTTTTAACGCCGCTCCTTTTCGCCTGGGGCGCATAAGGAACCCTGATGCTGTCATCCCAGTCCGAGGGTATATCCTCACCCTCGCTGTGGGACAGTTCCCACAGCCCGTCAAGACTGAGCCAGGAATCCCTTGCAAACTGCGGTCTGGGATAACCGAAATCCTCCGGATACTCAGTCATCTCAAGATACTTTCTCTCCTCGTTTTTATCCTTGAAAGCATCCCTGAAAAATTTGACTGCATAAGTAAAGACGAGTCTGGGTTTCCAAAAAAAATTTTTTATGTCAATTTTTTTGTTGTAAATTATTCCCATATCAAAAAAAATGCGCTATAATATAACCGGAACTAAGTTCTTTAGATGGAGAGGGGCTCGTACGAATGTGCGGGCTTTCTCTCTGTTTTTAATCTGTATCAGAACTATTTGTCATCCTGAATCCTTTGTCATCCTGAACGCAGTGAAGGATCTTAATAAGATTCTTCGCTTCGCTCAGAATGACATATGATACAAATAACATATAATGCAATTCTAAAATTTCGTATTAACTCCATTAAGATTTATATATTCATCCTCCTCAACGGGTATCACGATGCACTTCTGTCCATCCACGTTTTTGGCCGTCACCTTACCGGCCTTTTGAGGCTTTACTCTGAGGATTATATCATAGGCCTGTGAAAAGCCCGAAGACTCATCCATCTGACTTTCCTTATCGGCCACAGCCTCAAAGGTTTTGTTTACCAGTTCCTCTGAGAGCTCCTTATTTTCCACCACCAACTGCTGCTTTTCGCTCTGAAGATTCTCTATCTGCTGCTGGCGCTCTATGGCTTTTAACTTTTTCTCATCTATGACATCGCATACCTTTAAAGCTTCACCCTCAAGATAGCTTTCCACCTCTTCCCGGATCTGCTGACATACGCTGCCCGGAATGTCATTTTCCTCAAGAGCACCCACAAGCAGTTCGTCGGTGAGCATAAAATCATCCTCAAATACTTCCTCACCGTCTTCATCCACATAAGAAGGTATCTTGTCCTTAAGACTCTCCTGGATGGCGATCATGGTCTCTTCACATTCACTGATCACAGGATTGATGGCGCGTCTGATGACAGCGTGGACTCCGTTCATGTTTTCGGTCCTGGTGCGCTTCGATCCGGTGCCCAGTCCGTCCTCCACGAAGCTGCTATGGGAATCCTTGGGATCCTTTACATAGTAAGTCAGTGAATGGATATCCGAACTCCTGTCAGAAAAGGTCGGGAACATGAATCCCAGCTGCGGCAGTCCCACTACCCTGTCCCTGATACGGGGACCGATGGTATTGGTCTCCTTTAGATAACCTAATCCCGCCTTTGACAGATCCACGGGACAGATGCCTCCCAGCATAAAGGAAAAGACTTCCTCGGACTCATCCAGCTTCAGGTTGTCCGAAGTCTTAAGAGGAACATCATACACTCCGAAGTATAAAAGGATCAGATAATCATCAGGATGATCCAGAGTTTCTATTATCCTGTCATAGAGCCTGTCGCAAAGCTCATCATTTTTAAGTTCGCTGTCAACAAGTCCCATGAAAAACTGCTGCATGCCGCCGTTTTCGGCCTCAAGGGGAAAAGGAAGTTCCAGGATGTTATCTCCCAGATTACCCGACAGCAGTTTCTTGGATATCTCTATATATTTATGGAGCACCTCATCCTCCAGTGAGTACAGGGACTCATTAAAGGTGGTGACCTTTTCCTTGTTCGTGTTCACATAGCAGCCGCATACCCGCAAAAGGGTGCCGTCGTCTTTTTTAAAGCCGCGCTTTATTTCCAAAATGTCTCTTTTTTGCATATGTTTTTCCTCTTATAAGATTCTTTAAATCAATCAGATCTGTTTCTGCCAAAAATACCGCTCAAAAATTAACCGAATCATTATATCACAAAAATGCCATGATGTGATATACTTTATTGAGATTATATCATTGGAGGTTTAAGACATGTGGGCTTACGAAAGCGTATTTTATCAGATCTATCCTTTGGGAATGTGCGGCGCTCCCTTCGAAAATGACGGGAAGCTCGAGCACAGGATCAAAAGAGTGGAAAGCTTCATTCCGCACATCAAAAAGCTTGGCTGCAATGCCATCTACTTTTCTCCCCTTTTCGAATCGGATACCCATGGTTACAACACCAGGGATTACAAAAAGATCGATGTGCGTCTGGGGGACAATGAGGACTTTAAAAAGCTCTGCCAAAAGCTTCATAAGAACGGTATAAAAGTGGTGCTGGACGGCGTCTTTAACCATGTGGGACGAGGTTTCTGGGCCTTTCGCGACGTACTGGAAAAAAGATGGGAATCACCTTATAAGGACTGGTTCCACATAAATTTTGACGGGAATTCCAATTACAATGACGGTCTGTGGTATGAAGGCTGGGAGGGTAACTTCGACCTGGTAAAACTGAATCTTCGAAACGAAGAAGTGATATCACACATATTTGAGAGCATTAAATTCTGGGTGGACGAATTCGACATAGACGGATTAAGACTGGATGTGGCTTACTGTCTGGATCATGATTTCTTAAGGAGGTTAAGATCCTTTACGGATTCACTTAAGCCGGATTTCTTCCTGGTGGGTGAGACTCTCCACGGGGACTACAATCAGATAATGAATGATCAGATGCTCCACTCGGTGACCAACTACGAGTGCTACAAGGGGCTCCATTCTTCCTTTAACAGCATGAACATGTTTGAGATCATCCATTCGCTGAAAAGACAGTTCGGCCCCGAGAACTGGACGCTTTACAAGGGAAAGCATCTGCTCTCATTTGTGGACAACCATGATGTTACCCGCGTGGCTTCGATCTTAAACGATCCCGGACATCTGATCCCCATATACGCTCTGGCCTTTGGCATGCCGGGCATTCCCTGTGTATACTACGGCAGCGAATGGGGTATGAAGGGCGACAAATCCCAGGGAGATCCTGCCCTTCGTCCCGAGGTGGAAAAGCCCGAATGGAATGAACTGACCGACGCCATCGCGGCCATGGCAAAAGCAAAAAAGAGCTCGAAAGCTCTCAATTACGGTAATTTTACAGCCCTGGTACTCACAAACAGACAGTGCGTATTTGAAAGATGTGCCGATGATGAAAGGATAATGATAGCGATCAACGCAGACTCAGCGCCCTATACCGCCCACTTTGACGCCAGAGCAGGAAGAGCTCACGATCTGATCACCATGGAAACGGTGGATTTCGGCGGGGGACTGGATATGCCGCCCCACAGCGCGATGATATTAGAGCCTTTTTGAAACTGCCCCCGATTTTACATCATAAACAGTCTTAGAAATCAGCTGATAAATGCGTCCTCGCCGATGTGATCGCCCATCTCACTCTTTTCGATGTCGAGGGCGAAAGCCAGCTCGGAAAAAAGAATATTCTCAGCCTGCTTAAAATAGCGCTCGTCGACTGTGGTATTTTTCTTACCCTGTTCCTCGCGCTCTATATTGCGGCGGCAGATATTTTTGATGATGCTCACCAGCTTATCGGGAGATCCGGAACGGATAGCGGCCTTATACTCCTGCTCGCGGAGCTTGTCGCTCTCGATGACTGCTATGGCGATATCGGGAATACGCTTAATGAAGGCCTCGGCCTCATCAGCACTCATAACCTCGCGGATATTGTCATTTTTACCCTCTACGGGGACATAGAGCTTGGAACTCTTATCATCCCTGGGCACCATGAGATAATAGCGCTTGCCCTTATCGCCTGTCATGCCCTCCAGCTCTACGATATCCTCTACGCGGCATACACCGTGATTCACTTTTACTACATAGTCACCGACCTGATACATGCCGCCCCTTCTCCTTTCTGCTCCCCCTCTTACATCGGGAGCCCGCAACACTTAAATTATAACAACTTTTTTCAATCTTTTCAAATGGAAATAATAAACAAATGACTAAAAAAGAAAGAGCCCTCGAGGTCATAAAAAGACTCAAAAAAGAATATCCGAATAGTACCTGTACCCTTGACTACGACGAGGCGTGGAAGCTGCTGATATCCGTGCGGCTCGCCGCCCAGTGCACCGATGAGAGGGTAAATAAGATAGTGCCACGGCTGTATGAAAAATATCCCACACCGGCGGACATAGCCAAGGCTCCTGTCGAAGACATAGAAGCCATCGTCGCCCCCTGCGGCCTGGGTCATTCAAAGGCAAGAGATATAAAGAAATGCATGACCATGCTCATCGAAGAATTTGACGGCAAGGTTCCCGATGACATGGATGCCCTGCTAAGTCTTCCCGGAGTCGGGAGAAAGAGCGCCAATCTGATCCTGGGAGATATCTTCCATAAGCCCGCCATAGTGACTGATACCCACTGCATCAGGCTGTCAAACCGCATCGGACTGGTGAAGGGCGAAAAGGATCCCTACAAGGTGGAAATGGCATTAAAAAAGATCGTCCCCCCCGAGGAGGGAAACGATCTGTGTCATCATCTGGTGGATCACGGAAGGGCCGTCTGCAGCGCCCGCACCGCGCCTAAGTGTGATAGTTGCTGTCTCAATGATGTGTGCATGAAAAAGATATAAGATTCTTCGTCGCTTCGCTCCTCAGAATGACAGCGGGAGGGTTACTCCTTTCACTTATCCTGCTTATGAGGGGGAATGTCGGGTCTGATACCGCGGAGCTTTTCCATGCCCCTCTGAATGGCATCCCTGGAATTCTTCCAGTCAGCATCCTTGTTTCTGTAATCAAACTTATCACAGAACCAGGATACATCCTCCTGAACCCTGTTCATATTCTGTTCCATTATGGGAAAGATAAGCGACGTAAACGCCGGGATATCCTTTTCCGACAGACAGCTTCTGGAAGCCTCCATCAGATATCCGAAATGATGCAGGCAAAAGCCCTTGCAGTTTCTGATCATGTCCACAAAATCAGGTTCCTTTTTATACAGATGGAAAAAGGTGTCAAAATATCTGTCAAAGGTATTCTTCATATAATCACACACATAGCAGCTCTTATCCATGGACACACACCATGAAGCCATGGGATCCGCGGGATTTTCAAAATCAAAACTCTTGGCCACTATGGGAAGCTTTTCCTTAAGGGAAGCCTTGGCAGGCTTGTACTCTCCCATCTTCTTTTTCAGGGTATCGATCATCTTCCTGTAATGTGTATTCAGTATCAGTCCGTTTCCCTGGGCGTTTCCGAATTCAAACATCTTCTTCAGATGATCGCGGCAAAAGCCCGTCTTGTCAGTCTGCTCCCTGATGTCGCTCTGCATGTAGGAATCGGAGCCCACCACAAAGTCGAGAGCCTTGTTCTCCAGATCCCGTTCAATCACACAAAAAGGACATTCACAGTCTGTCTTAAACGCATCGATAAGGGGTATTTTGTATAATGCTTCTTTCATATCATCACCTGCAAAGATTTTCCTTCAGTATCTGCAAATAAGGCAAAAAGCCGCTGATGATCTCAGCAGGCGTGATGCCTGCCGTATATCTGCGCATTTTATATCCGTCCATACACATGGCTACCAGTTCGTGGGTGTCCGCTATGGTCAGTCCCGTCTTGAGAATGGCGGGATCTGATTTCTCATCTATGAGGCTGCTGTATATACCCTCACACTCCACATACCACTGTCTGGCCAGATCGGCCACCTCAGGGTCGTCCTCGCGGCCCAGTGATATGAGGAACATATCCAGGTAAGGGTGGAGCATCAGCATGTGAAGCTTCGCCTCCTCCACCAGGCGGATGCGCTCAAAAAGATTGGTGTCTTCGCTCTTTACCTGGTCCTCCAGCTCTATGGTCATGTAACGGACACAATACTCTGTCACAAACTCATACAGATTTTTCTTGCTGCCAAAGTAATGGAACAACAGACCCTTGGATATGCCCGCTTCCCTTACAATGGCATCCGTACCTGCCCTCTCATATCCGTTCTCGGCGAAAACCTTCACCGCCGCGTTTATCATGCGGTTCTGTTTTTCACCGGAAAGGGAAAAGAATTTTTCATTCATGATATACCTCTCAACTTATCCTATGAAAAGATCCTTCGCTGCGCTCAGGATGACAAAAGATATAAAACAATCTTTCGCTGCTCTCTCCTGCGCACTTACCAGCACAGTAATTCACAGCCGTCTTCCGTAACCACCAGCTGCACTTCCCACTGAGCGGAAAGAGAGCCGTCCTTGGTGCGGGCGGTCCAGCCATCCTCTTCATCAATATAGATATCATGCTTACCGGCATTTATCATGGGCTCTATGGTGAAGCACATTCCGGGCACCATGAGCATTTCCTCCCCGGGGTTGCTCACATAGCTGACAAAAGGATCCTCATGAAATTCCTTTCCTATGCCGTGTCCGCCTATGCTGCGCACCACCTCATAGCCGCAGCTTATGGCAAACTCATTTATCTTTGAGCCCATATCTCCCAGCGTCGTCCAGGGCTTTACATTTTCCACCCCTATCTCTACGCTCTTCTTTACGTTTTCCACCAGACGTCTGGCCTCGTCGGAAACATTTCCGATGAGATACATCCTGGAGGAATCCGAATAGTAACCTTCAAAGTATGTGGACACATCCACATTGATTATATCGCCGTCCTTTAATATCTCTTTTTCGGAAGGGATGCCATGACATACCACATCATTTATGGAGGTGCACACACTCTTCGTATAGCCGTCATAACCTAAGGGGGCACAGTGTCCTCCCATCTCCTTCGTGATCTTAACTACCCAATCATCTATCTGCTGGGTACTGATCCCCGCCTCTATATGTTCACCGACATAGTCAAGGACAGCCATGTTTATGACAGCGCTTCTCTTTATTCCTTCAATGTCCTTTTCGGACTTAATGATATCCCTGTCAGGTATGAAAAAGCCTTTATCGGCATACATTATGAGCTTATCGTCAAAGGCACTGTGGCACTGCTTATACTTCCTGCCGCTGCCACACCAGCAGGGAGCATTTCTCTCTAATTTCTTAACCATGATACCAATAATCCTGTCAACAATCATTCATCCTCATGTCATCCCAAGGAACATGGTGACAAAGGATCTTTAAGATTCTTCGCTTCGCTCAGAATGACACTGATCAAAAACATGTGACATAACACAGATATACTCCAAAAACAAAAATTGTCCGTGTCGGTCAACACGGACAATTATATTACGTCATTCTTTAATTGTCAATCGGATCACCCGAAGCAGGATCATATCACCGGATAACACAAACCGGTCATACAGCCATGGTTCCTGTCATCTGTCAGTGCTTATAAAAAGCCGTCAATCCTATAGCCGACGCTATAACGGAATATACTATACCCAGGATCGCACACTTTAGGGGATTCATGGTAAAGTAAAACTGCAACGCCTGGAACTGCGGAGTGATGAGGATATCCATTATCTTTGTAAAAGGGAAAAGATGTATCTTTTCCGAGGCCAGCAACGTGATCAGTCTCGGTATCACCAGCACGGTCAGGAAATAAAAAATGAATGCATTTCTCTTCCTCTTGGCGGCGAACAGATACATCTGGCCTATGGAGATGCCTGCCAGCCACAGAGGGAAGGCCACCAGCGCCTTCTGCAGGAAATCAAGTATGGTATCCATGCTCACGCTGCCGCTGTCACCTATACCAAAGAGCATGGTGACCAGAAGCATGATGATAAAGGATACAAAAAACATGGCTATGCCCACCAGTACGGTGGCGCATAACTTACCGATATACAACTGCCAGCGTTTCAGTTTATTGGTGACTGAATCCTTGATATGAGGATTGGGATACTCCCGGCCGAAGACCATATCGGACAGGAAGATACAACTGTAATAGGGGACTATGAAAGCCCCCTCGGCAAATATGATAAGATTGTATGTAAATGATCCGTCATTCATGCCATAGATGCTTCTGAAGCATGCCATGGCGATATTAGCCAGAAGGCAGATCACAAAGATCCCCAGGATATAATACAGGGAATACTTTTTTCTGACCGCCCTGTAGGCTTCACGTGCTATATAATGAAA
>Ga0247608_10005553_pt1 | contig 13588 bp, 18 predicted proteins | sample 176DNAGHGlowgp2_FD_193490 | JGI IMG/M metagenome (GOLD analysis project Ga0247608, IMG submission 193490) | Sheep rumen microbial communities from Palmerston North, Manawatu-Wanganui, New Zealand - 1766 DNA GHGlow gp2 | ecosystem: Host-associated > Mammals > Digestive system > Stomach > Rumen ...
CTATATTAAGACAAGACTTATGTAACATACATGGAGTAGGTGAGGATGAATGAATGAAGAGATACGAGTGAATGAATGAAGACGATGGGAGAGGAGTCCCTAGAGGAGAGGGATAAATTGGAGATAGGCGTTAACCTATCTCTTTATTTGTGATTTCTTAACTTTGACAATATTCTTATCTTTAAGTGCTTTGTTTAACTTTCTTTTATCCATGTTGTCACCTCGCTTGGTACATCATTGTTATATTCATTTTCTAATACTACAGTTCCACCTGATTCTACTTCTAATAATGGAGCGTTCTCAGTAATGTTAGTTTCTACTGGAGTAGCTAGTTCGTAATATAGTAATACTCCACTCATAGCAGTTTTGAATGCTGAAGCAGTTGTGTAAGAGTTATCTCTTACTTGTAAATATTTATTTTCTGGATTTAAGCCTATTCTTTTATCATTTACATTTTGGAATATATTTTGTGCTGTATCTGGTTCGTATAGACTACATAATAACCAAGTTGCAGTTGATTGAGTTGTTGCTGGTTGTTTTGCAGTGGCAAAACCTACTTGGAAAAAACCATTAGCACCAGACCAATTCAAACTACCTAAATCAAATACACCGACTTTCTTAGTATATTTACCACTAGCAAAGTCTACATTGTTATAAACTGTGCTATTAATACCTTGACCATAACCTTCTAACGATGTTATCGCACTTGGTACTGTGTAGGTGTCAATTAAGCCTTTATAAGGTGTATAAGGTAAGGCTGTTGAACCATAGTTTAACATAATATTTGACATTGTCATATCACAACTACTATTACTAGTAGTTAAATATAAATGTAAATATAATTTATTATTAACTGCAGTAAATGTTAAAGTTTTAGATCCTGAACTAACACCACTCAAAAAACCATAATCTTTATCATCAATATGACTTCCTGTACTTGACAATGCAATTCTTCCCACTGCAACATTAGTAACTAGATTAAAACTAAATGTATATGTTTTACCTGTAATTAAATTTTCACTTAATTTAATAATAGCTCTTGAATATGTACCAGTTGCATTTGCACCAATAGTCTTAGTAGTAGCGTCTATATTTAAATTAATACTCAATGGTGTAGTAGATGTAGAAACACTAACAACATTTTCATTAAAATTAAATACATTCGCACCATAACTCTTAACTGCTGTTACTGCACTATCACGAATGCCTGTGAAACCTTCTTTAAATTCTGTAGGTTTAACTGTTCCACTGACTAAAGAAAGTTTAAAGCTACCAATAAATTTAATTTTGAATCCATAATAACCACTAGTTTCAATATTAAATTGGAAATTACCACTTTCACTTGTAAATAGATTTTGAGAGCTTGTATAAATACCACCTGCCTCTTTAACTATAACTAAGTTTTGGTATCCGCTTTGTGTAATATTTCTATCAAATAAAGTTATTTGGTATGTTCCTGCACTTAAATATACTTTAAAACTACTATCAGCATAAACACCCCAATCTCTAGAATCAATTCCATTAGAAGTTAATATTCCATTTGAAAAAGTTTGTATTGTAGGTATAGCATCATTGAAATTACTTTCATTTATTAAATTCTCACTCTTATAACTCATACCGCCAATAGAATCAATTCTACAAGCTGGGTATACTAAATCAGATGGTATTGCTTTAGTTTGACTAATATCATCGTCATCATATTCTACTATTTCAATTTCATTGAAGAATTTAATCAAGTATTCATTTACCATTCTACGTGAATAATCACTAGGATTTTTACCGCCAAGTGTATCATATAATTCTTTTGCTCTTGCGATAAATTGTCTTGATACCATTCTTTTACCAAAGTTTGATGGAATTTCACCATCATAAATTTTTTCTAAAAATTTTACTAAATAAGTTGGCATTAATCTCTTACTCATTTTTATCTCCTTTATAATATAATATCGTTAGCCTTGAAGTTAGTTAAATCAATTGTTTCAGTTCCACTGTCGAAGTTTTCATCAACTTCAAAATATTCTGCATCTAATATATAATCTGTATTACTTCTTGTATAAAGGTTATATATTAATTCTTTGTATCCATTGTTACTGTGTTGAAAATAACCATTACCACCTATAAATTGATTTTCTCCATATGCTGCAATTAAAGCATTATATACTTGATTAGCTGTAGTATAAGGTGTTGAAACATTATTTTTAATATTTAATATTAAGAAACAATGTAAACCACTACTAGCATAATTATCATTATATAATGTTATTTGATGGAGATAATCTTTTTTAGCATACTCACTCATACCTGCAATAGTTTGAAAAGTAGCATCAGCAGTTGTTTTATCATAAACATTATCAGCATCAGCTTTTCCTTCTACGGCTGTTATAAGATTATCCACATTAGTATCTAATTCTTCTACATTAGTCTCTAATGCTTCGATATCATTCATATTTTCAACTACTTGTTCTTGAAGACAACGATTTATTTTGCCATCTCTTTCCATTGCCATATTACTTAACCTCCTTATTATTATTTTCAATTTGTTTATTAAGTTCATTAATAGTTTCTTTAAGCTGAAGTATTTCTTTAGCTGTTTCTGCTTTCTCTTCATTTGTAAAGTTTCCGTCTTTAATTCTATAATATATATTACGCCCAATAGTGTATAGTAATATACATATATTAATAACGGTTAAAATTATTCCTAAAAAAGAGTATATTTCAGTTAATGAAACACCTAAAAATACACCTGTTCCACTACCTGCAGTTAAAATTGTATCAGAAATTTTATTGCTCATCATCTTCCTCCACAAATAAATATCTATTAGGTTGAACAAATTTCTTAAATAGATTATTAAATTTAGATAAGAATTGAGAAGTAACATCAGTTGCTAATAAATCCCATAATTGAGTGTAAGCATCCATTTTAGATTTAGTATAATTAGTTACATTTTGATCATTAACATATTGCAATTCAGGTTGATTTGTTGTTGAAGAAGCACTTTCAGCTGCAATTTCACCAGGATTAAATGCATGGTTATATATTGCTTTAGTTCCTGTATATAATTCAGATTCATGACCTGGTTCTAATAATCCTCTTAATTTTCCCTGAATATCAAGTTTACTTTCCCAAGTTGGACCATATTGAAATATAACAGAAAATAATTTATATTTAAATTGTGTTATATCATAATTAGCAATAGGAGAATTACCAAATTTAGCATATAATAAATAATATAATTTATTTAATAAAGTAGCATCTGAAATTCCACCTAATGCAATCTCTGCATAATCTGCTGTAAAAGTTGTAACATTTTTATAAATATCAGTGAATTTCATTGTTGAATACATAGGAGTCATGTAATTACTCATCTTCGCCTCCATCTTCAGTAGTATCAGTAGTATCTATACCTGATGATTCACCATCATAGTTTTCATCATAGAATGCACCATCTGCGTTTCTATCCATCATTGAGATATTCTCGGCTACATCGCACCAAATTTGTAAACCCCAGATTGAGTTTACAATATTACAGAAGTTTTGTCTAATTGATAAACCATCTTGTAATACTAAACCTACTGGACCACCGTTCATATCTGCTTCAGATTGAAGCATATGTGCTTTCTTTTCAAATAAACCACCATTATCAATACCGGTAAGTTGATAAACGTAAGTTTTCAATACCTTGCATTGATAATAAATAATCTTGTGCATTTCTTACAGTGCCATCAGTTAATTCTTGGAATTCAATTGCACCAACAATTGGAATATATGGTTCTGCAGATAATGCTGCAGCAGTCATATTACGTGCTCCTTCATGTACAGAAGCTTCTTGGTCGCCATCAGCTACTCTGACACCCTTAACACCAGAACCCATTAATAATGCAGTTCTTAAATATGGAATACATTCAGCTTCGATATCAAGAATTCCGTCATTAATAGTTACTCTTGGTAATACTTGTGCTGATAATTGTTTTGTATAATCGTGTAATAATACTGCTGATGTATATAAATCTTCTTCAGTTAAATCTTCTGGTAATTTGAAGCCATATACACAATTTAATTTAATATTTGCTAAATAATCAGCTTGTGCTTTTTGAGCTTTTTCATCAGTTCCACCGTTAAATGGAATTGGGTGAATTTTGTTATATCTGCCGTAAAAATCGATGCCACCGTCTAAACAATATGGCATAAAATAGAATTCATCTAAATCTTTTAAATAGAAGAATGCTAATTGACCTTTATAATAAATCATTCTCTCAAGTTCTTGAGATGTAATATTGTTAGGAAGATTGCGCCATACATAACGATTACATGCATCTTGTTCATCAATTATGCGTAATGCCTTTTTAATATCTTCTTTACTTGTACATCTAAGGCTACCCAATTTATAAGGTAGCCCTGTCTTAGGGTTAATTCCCATTTGTATCATTGTATTAATATCTGGTAAAAAAGGTTTTCCCATTATTTACCTCCTTTGTTTTTTCTAGGTCTTCCAAATCGTTTATCAGAATTTTTATATAAACCTGCTAATTCTTCTCTAAATTTAGCAATATTGGCGCGCTTATTATCTTGACCTTGTGCCTCAGCTTGAGCCCATTCAGGAGAATCTTTTTTAAATTGATCTCTATACATTCTCCAAGTTTCACGTTGAAGTCTCATTCTTTCAGCAGTTTTAAGGTATTCCTCGTTAGCCTTATCCAAAAATTCATCTGAACTTTTTAATTTAGATAATTTTTCAGAATCATAAGTTGAAAGTTCATTTGATAATGCTTGTTTATAAGAACCTACTGTTTTTTCTTCTTGTAATCTTTCTGCTTCTTTAGCTTGCTGTTCATTAGTATATGCTGAAGCAACCTTACTAAGCTTAGCTGTTGCAGCCATTTTACCAATACTATCTATCATTTGATTAACACTATTTTGTATTGAGCCCATTAGATAAATACCCCCTTGTTTAATTCATCATATATATCATATAATGTGTGTGATTCAGTATCTAAATCTTCTAATCTAATAACTTGACCTTTAATAAAAGTTCTTTCTGCTTGTTGATACTGTGCAACAGTTCCAACAGCTTGAACTGTCATTGATTGATATGTTAAGAAATTTCTGAATAAATCTTTTTCTTCATCTTTACAATCATATATTTCAATAAATGGGAAGATTTTGTTATTATATGTTAAAGGTGTTACTTTATTTAAGGTATATGGTAATGCTTTAATATTACCTAATTGATATTTAAACATATCTCTACTTAAATTTATTTGTTCAGCTTGTCTTTTAGTTAACATACTATAATCTACTAGACCAGCTGTATATGAAGTAGCTAAACCTGCAATATAACCACCAAATGCTCCGCCTGCACCTGCAACAAGACCTCCACTTGATGCTGCTGAACTAGCACCATGAAGAGCACCACTAATAACATTCCACATTTCTTGTGTTCTTTCTTGACCTTGAGTAAATTCCATATTTTGAATTTGTCTATCAAATATATTTAAATAATTTTTATTATTTAATTGATATTGTTGCCATGCAGTAGACCAGATAGGAATAGAGAAATCTCCACCACAAATAAGTCCTTTAGCATCATCAAAGTCTTGACCATATAAATTCTTAAAGTTAGGATTAATATGAATGTATGGATTATAAGGCTTTAATGTTATATCTATATTTAGATAATTAACACCACCATTTTTAGCCACATTAAATTCAAATACACCATTATAGTTAGGACTACATAATCTAACCATTTGAGTTTCATTTTGAACTTTTCTTTCAATTGGATCTTCTGATGAATTTAGTAAAGTTCCAAAACCAGTATAATCGAATGTAAAATTAGCATTTGATATATAAAATATACCAATACCTTTATTAGTTTGAGCATGATCAGCTACTACTGTATATTCATCTGAAAGTAAATTTTCAATAGGATAATGCTGACCTTTTACAATTGGGAAAAAAGGTAATAATTGAATATCAACTAATTCTCCTACATTTGTATAAGTACCCATAATAGCTTGTAATAATACTTTAGACCAGCTATCAATTAATGTTACAGTATTTTGTCCTATTTTAACTGGTACACTATTATAAGGTATTGCAATAATATTATAATCACTATTTGGAGTTTGTGTTCCAGCAGACCAATCAATACTAATTTCAAAATTAGTAGGATCTGCAACTGGTTCATCATCATACCAGAAACTATATTCAATATTGTCATATTTTACTGCAAATGCATTATCACCCCAGTCTCCAGTTCTTGTTAATGGTGTAGCAGCTATCCATGTTTTCATATTATTTACCATATCACCACTAGTTACATATTTCCATCTTGAATATGGTCTAGCAGTAACATGCACTCTCCATATTTGATTATTACTATCCTTTACAAGAGTGTTATCCCAAGATAAAAATCGACTTTGTGCTGGAGTAACTTGCGTAAAGTTATTATCAGTTAACACATTTGTTTTTAATGTATTATATTGATCAGCAAAAGCATCTTTTAGCCATGATTTAACATCTGACTCGTCATCATCAAACCAAATATGTTCATGAGAATAAGAAGCACCATTTGTTGTATAAAAATCAAAATTATTATCTTTTTCTATTGCCATTCTCCTTTCAATATGTGATTCACCAATAGTCCATCGCCAATTCCATTCACTAGCATAAGTAACCATTGGTACGATATTACTTGTATCATATAAATGTCCATCAGTGCCAAATATAGATTGTGCTATTGGTACTCCAATAGTATGATCTTCAATACCAGGTTTTGGATTAACTTTAATAGTTTTAGCAGCTAACCCTTTCTTGAAATAAAGAATATACCAAGCACTATTAGTTCCATCTTTTATCAACTGCTCTGCTTGCTTAATTTGATTAAATGAAAAACCTTCTGTATTATATAATAGAGGATTATTAACGTTATTTACCATAGCACGTTCTACTACCATAGGTGCGTTAATTACTTTATCATAATTATCTGCAAGACTATCTCTCTTAAGTCTTATTTTATATTGATTTTTTCTTGTTCTTGAACTATCTATAACGAACCATCTTGATAATATATTGTGTTCGCTATCAGTGACAAGCATATAGTCAGGTTCCCAACTTTTATCCCAGTTGATTATATGTTCTGTTGTAACACCATCATTAGGATTGAAATTGATAAGTTCCTTCTCCTCGTGTGTATATCCCATATAATCTGAAAAATTAACATCATGTTTAATAATTCTGTTAAAATAGTTGTTGTAATTTTTAAATAATACTAATGTTGCCAAGGTGTTCCTCCTTTAAAAGAAGAGAGCTGGATTACTCCAACCCTCGTTATATTAGTCTCCTACATTCTGTGCAGGTGTTGTGTCGTATACAGTTACTAATGCTTCTGAATCTAGAGTTTCTAATGTTGAGTGACCAAATGTTAAATACATGTTAGTTGAGAGATTCTTACCGATTCCAGAAATCACTAGAAACAGAGAACGCTTCTAACACTGGTGGGAGCTTAGTAAATACTTTACAGATAATCTTATCATTAACTGTATAAGCATCACCAGCTTCGATTGTTAAACCAGCAGGGATTTCATCACCAGCTGCTACATAAGTCTTAACTTTAATAGCATCAGCAGATTCATCTTTGATTCTAGCTTTAGTAATTTTTGCATTATTAGCATCAAATGCTAAATCATGAGTTGCTCTATCGCCAGCTACAGATGTAGTATGGTTATTTGGAGCACCGAAATATCTTGCAGGTAATTTTTCACCTACGAATGAAGCTTGTAATGCATCATCATGGAAAATTGAAGGTAAATCAATTTTCTTTACTGCATTTACATACTTGTTATTCCAAATAATCTTGATATCGCCATCAGCGAATGCTCTTTCAAAACCATTTTTTGTATACTTAGTTGAATAATCCTTCATATCATCAATAAGATTGCTCATTTTATAAGCAATTGCTTCTCCCATAGAAATTCCAGGTTTTTCTGCAGCATTAATATCAAGTTTAACTTCTGTATTAGTTGAATCATAACCTTTAGTAGTACCGATAAATGTGTTATAAGTCTTGTTAAGGTAAGTTTGTTTTGACTTAGTTAATCTTGAATCTAGAACTGATTGATAAGATACGAATGCACCTTCAGTACCAAATGCTTGTTTTGATAAATAACTGTCTTTTGTTAATCTTACTTGTTTGAATACATCAATTGTTAAAGCTTGAGTTTTTGGAGCTGCAGGTCTATTTAAAGCTAATAGATTAACTGCATCTGCACTGTCTTGTACCCAGTCTACTGGTGTTAATACTGGTACATCTGTATAGAGCTTAGTATCTCCGGTATAGACCAGCTTCAGCCTTAGCTTCATCAACTAAGTTATAGTTTGCATTGATACTTCCACCAATAATATCTTGTGAAATTATCATGTTGAATAATGCGCTTTGAATCGCATTGTGATTAAGTTGTCCATTAAAAGTTGCCATTTATATCCTCCGTAATTAAATTATTATTTTCTAGGCATTGCTGATGCTAACAATGATTTGAATAAGAATGGGTTACCTTCAGATTCGTCAACAAGTTCTTGCATTATATCCATTTGTTCTGCAATTGTTTCTGCTTCACCATATGCAGCATCTAATTTTGTGCCATCTGGTGTAAATCCATATGAACCTGTTACGCAAGGATCGGAACCTAATTCTTTAATCGTTGCTTTTCTTAAGTTTAGAAAATTTTCCCAATAGTCTAAGTCATTTTTGAATTTATTTTCTTTATATTTTTTGTAATATACTTCTCTTGATTCTAAATCTGGCTCTTCATTTTGAGCTTCAATTCTTTGTCCGTTGACAACAGCTTGAAGTAATTTTCTTCTTTCCTCAACAAGCGCATCATACTTGTCTTTTGGAACTGAATTTTTTTGTATCTCACTTATGGCTTCGATATAGTCTTCAGTTTGACTATTTTGTGCCTCGTTACGCTCATTTAAATTTTCTTTTTCTAATTCTGCCATATTTATCCTCCATTAATTTTAATTAGCATTTATATAATTGTCAGCGTAATCATAGTATGAACCATGATAACACCAACCATGTTTAATTGATTGTGATAATACACCGTCTTTATATTTTTTTACAACATCTATAAAATAAGATATTTCGCCAGTATTTAAATTAATAACCATTTTGTTATTTTTCATGTTTTTCATGTTTTCACTACGAGTAGCCCATCTTAAATTTTGAACTCGATTATCATTTCTGTTTCGATTTATATGGTCTACTTCTGGCTTATTTTCAGGATTAGGTATAAACAATTCTGCAACTAATCTGTGAACCTTATAATATTTATTTTTATATTTAACTGTTTGATATCCATCTGGATTTGTATGTACATCTCTGCCTCTTACATTTCCTAAATTTGATACAAATATAGGTTCATTATATCTTTTGCAGCCTTTTCCGCCTATCCATTCATATCCTTCTTTCCATAATTTCCAAATTTCTTCCATAATTTAATACCTTCCTTTATTTTTTAATACTGTATAAGTGGAACAAAAGCTTTGATAACTTAGAGTCACAACTTCTGGTTAGGATGACCCTCTTCGGGTTGTGCTCAGAGCCTAACTTGGAGTTAAAATATAAAGCAAGTCCTCGCTTATATCAGTTATAATAACGTAGAGCTAAACCGTGATGGTTAGATACGCTACTATTTAGCTTTAAGTAATTTTAGTTGTGATTGGAATAATGCCATTGACATTATATCCGCATACATAAAATTACGCTGATCAAATCTATCAAATATCATTTCAACCAATTCTGGATTGAACAATTCGTCTAAATAACGCTTCATTGGTAATATGATATTTTTATTAACTGTTTCACCTCTATATTGTCTAATATATTTAGAATCATAAAGACAAAACCATTTCTTTTTATCCATTCTGTCAAATTTAATTAACATAGTGACCTTATGTATTCTAGTTCTTTTATGTTTAACTAGACTTAAATCTTTTTGAAGATTTGTATAATTTGGATCATTTTCAAAATCCACAATATTACTATTTATTGATTTTCTACGCTTTTCAATATAAGCATCTGATATAGGAACATTCCAAAACATAGCATGTTTTCTTGTTAATTTAACACGTCTATGATTATTTGGATCTGGAATATAATTGTATAATGCTCCAGTAACACTAGCACATTCGCTTACATTATTTGCTAATAAGAAATTATATACACAATCATAATTTTGAAATCCAGCATCTCTTAAAATAGCTTCACGATATATCTTATATTGCTCAACTGGATCTCCAACAGATTTTTTTTCTATACCATCAGCCATAAGGAATTCGTCCCAAATTGTAACAATAAATGTTTTAATTTGTTTTCCCGTTTTATCTTTTTTACCAAAGAAATTACAATCATATAAATTTAAGCCTTTACCTTTTGAACCTGCACTTACAAGTGGATAAAATTCAATTAAAGGTTTTCCGTGGTCATAAACCACATTATTTTTACAAGTGATTTCTAAATTATATTTTCCTATTAAATATGGGTCAATAGCTTTTGATGCTTTATTTGCTAACATTGCCTTAATTGAAAGGTCTGTTAATCTAAAATAAAAACATTTCACATTATCATAACCATATTTTCTTTTTAATATTATTGCTGTTTCTACAGATATTACAGATTTACCAATACCTCTGGTAGCTGTATATACAAAATCTGTAAAACCATGATAAGAAAATACATGATTTGTATTAAGATAAAGTCCTAGCTTAGCTTTATTTTGAGCTTTTATAGCACGCTCAAATGCTAATAATTCTTTTTTTGCTTTACCCATTATTAACTTCCAAAGAATTCAGATGATACCATTAAATTAATATTTTCCCAGCTATATCCTTGATCACGTAATTCCTTTTGATATGCTGAAATTACATCCCAATTTATACCAATTTCACCAGTTCTTATTTTAACAAATTCTAATTTTTCACCTGTTCTTGAAAGCATTGCTTTTCTATAAGCAACAGCTTGTTTATAACTTATTTCATATTGCTGTTTCTTTACTATATCGCTAACAATATTTCCTACTGTTTTTCTTTTACCCTCTTCAATTTCTTCAAGACGAGAATTTTTTAATCTATCATACATAGTACTAAATTGTGCTTGTGTTAATTTTTGTTGGAACATTTCTAAGCCTTTAGCTCTATTTGCTTTAGCTCTGACTCTATATTCTGCTTTATACATTTTATATAATTCAGCCCTCGATAATGAAGGTCTACCTCTTTTATGTCTGTTATTTTTCATAATTTTCAACTCCTAACTTTATAATATAATCGTTATTATCAAAACAATATTTAATTGCTTCGCAATGTCTATTATAAATATCACCCCAAACCCATTCATTTCTTGGTTTAATTCTGTCTAATACAGTTTCACCACGAACTACTGGATAATATTTACCATTTTCAATAAATTCATAAGAGCCACCAGATTTGAATCTGATTTTACAATTTTGATGATCTACAGCCCATTGTGTTAGATTTGGGCCCTCACCTTCACCGTGATAAACTCTACCCTTATTACGTTTATCAACAGCCCAGATACCGTCAGTATTAAATGCTAATACTTCAAATCCAGCTTTATCTAATCTAGCTGCTAATTCACGAACCTTTTTATTATTTCTATTAATAGCATCTCTTGATAATACTGCATATTTAGCACCACAGCAAGGTACACTTTGCATATAACCAATTGAAGCAACTAAAATTTGCTTATAAACTGGATTAATCTTTCTGTTTTTATATAATTCTTCCATTACTGGTCTAAATTCTGGATGTGTTTCAACTAATCCAGAAGGAAATGCTGAATGGAAATCAACATGAAATGCATTATTAATTATTAAATCCTTATTAAGTGGATTTTCCAATTTAATAATATACTTTTCAATTTCTTGTTTAATTTCAGCACCATTATTAACTTTGTAAGAATCAATATCAACATTGTGTTTTTTACAAACCTTTTTAAGTTCCATAAAGCACTTATAACCAGGTTTAACATCATCTTGTTGTTCTTTTCTAACATTACGTAATAATATTTTATACATACCAGTACTATCTAAAATTACTAATGTTGTTGTTGAATTTGTTTTCCAAATACCATATGCAGGAGTAATAGTTTTATTACTAATATTACCTTTAGGTGTTTTTATAATTTCGCTATATTTTTTCTTTCTAGCTTTTCTTAATAAATCGTTGTATAAATCAATTCCTTCAGAATATGTAAATTCATTACAAGGAATTAATTGGAATGAAATATTCCATTTTAATTTTGCTTTTCTCAATTTTATCATAATTACCTCTCTTTTTAACTAACCTCCAGCAACTAACAGGCATGCCATTGCTAGAAGTTAGTTGTAAGAAGGAAAATATGAAAAAAACTTTCTATAGTACTAAATATAAATATATAGTACTTAATAAATTGTTATCACTATTTTTAATTTTTCCGCAGTTTTAATCAGCACTTCTAGTTGTTGGATGTGAAATTGGAATGTTGTGAGCTGCTTTATATTGATCAATTAATTGAATTGCCATAGCTTTTGTGCAACCAATTGGAACTTCAATACCAAGTTTTTGCATATATTTAACTTGTCCAATTGATGCTGATTCAATTTGTTGTGTGTCTTCTGGATTTCTTAATTCTGTGTTAGGTGTTGATGCTTTTTTCATTTTTATTTCTACTTCATCAATATCCTTAATAAGGTATATAATTGATTTTTTAATTAACGCAATATCATCTTCTGATGTTGCTACTCCTTCAACACTTAAATTTTCATTTTTGTAACTAATTTTAATTTCCATAATAACTCCTTATTTTTTAATTTATATATTCATAATGGTAGCCTTGTATAGCCCAACCATGTTGAATATTTCTAGAAAAATGTGTATTTATATTTTTATCATAACCTGGAATTTCAGCTATACAATTGTATTCAATTCCAGTTTCCTTGCATTTAATTTTTTTATTTGTTGATGTATTTCTGCAATTTTCTACACGTGTGACCCATCTAAGATTACAAACTCGATTATCATTTCTGTTTCGATTTATATGGTCTACTTCTGGCTTATTTTCAGGATTAGGTATAAACAATTCTGCAACTAATCTGTGAATCTTATAATATTTATTTTTGTAAGATATTCTTAAATATCCATTACCAATAATAGACTTTTCTCTACCTTTTACATTTCCTAAATTTGAAATGTATATAGCGGGTATAGTTGTTATAGTATTTATACCTGTAATTGTAGTGTAAGCAGGCTTCCACATTTTCCATACTTCCTTAACTCTCATAGTTTCCTCCGGTTAATTCAATTAATAATCTTATGTTAGTGTCAAATGTATTGTAACATTCTTCTATTTCATATAATTCAATTTTATATAGCTCCTTATCAACATCCGTAAATAATGGACTAGCTATAATATTTTTATACTTAAGCATTAATTGATAAAGATATTTGCATGCATTTATTTTTGCAGTAAGAAGTCCATTATCCATTATTCTCTCCAATTAGCGCCTGGTTCATAATATGCTTCTGCAT
>Ga0247608_10005554_pt1 | contig 13587 bp, 15 predicted proteins | sample 176DNAGHGlowgp2_FD_193490 | JGI IMG/M metagenome (GOLD analysis project Ga0247608, IMG submission 193490) | Sheep rumen microbial communities from Palmerston North, Manawatu-Wanganui, New Zealand - 1766 DNA GHGlow gp2 | ecosystem: Host-associated > Mammals > Digestive system > Stomach > Rumen ...
ACAAAGAGAATATCGAGAAGGTGCTGACAGAGAAATACTTGGAACAGTTCCCTGAGTACGAAAAGACGTTCCAAGTATTCTGGGTCCGTCCCGACGACGGTGCCCGTTTTGTATAACGAACACGAATCTCACAAATCTAACGAATATTCGTGCAATTCGAGTAATTCGTGTTCCAGAAAAAAAAGAAAAATATGAAATGTGTTGTAATAGCAGCGGGTTACGCCACGAGGCTCGGAGAATTGACAAAGAACTTTCCGAAGCCATTGTTGAAAATAGGTGAGAATACTATCTTGGGAATGATGTTAGATGATATCGACAGAATTCCAGAAATAGATGAGCATATTATCATTACTAACCATAAGTTTGCCGGCATCTTTGAAGATTGGAAGAAGGATTTGCCCTATAGTAAACCTATTACCATCGTGGATGATGGTACAGAGACGAATGAGACTCGTCTGGGAGCGGTGTGCGATTTGTTGTATGCCATGGATAAACTCCATATCGATGATGATTTGTTGGTGGTGGCAGCGGATAACCTGCTGTTCTTTTCGTTTCAGGAATTCGTGGATTTCGCTAAGGCAAAGGGAACATCGTGCATTATGTGCCATGAGCAGCCTTCGATAGAGAAACTACAGCGTACAGGTGTCGTGGAATTGGATGCCAATAATAAGGTACTTGGTATGGAGGAAAAACCTCAGGTGCCAAAGAGTCACTGGGCTGTGCCACCGTTCTATATCTATCTGAAGAAGGATTTGGACTTGGTTCGCCACTCAGTAGAGAATGGTTGTGGCAAGGATGCTCCGGGCAACCTTGCTCACTATATGGTGGAGCATACCACGATGCATGCTTGGCCCATGAGTGCTGGACGATTCGATATAGGTAGCCTCGATACGTATTACGAGGCCGTTGAGAAATATGGTAAGTAACGAAAACGATTTCATGAAGACAATATTAGTAACTGGATCGGCAGGGTTTATAGGTTCGAACCTTGTGTTGCGTCTTTTTAAGGAGCTGAGCGAAGGTACCATTGTGGGCTTGGATAATCTGAATGATTATTATGATCCTACATTGAAAGATTATCGCCTCAGTGAGATTGAGAAGGCTAAACCTGCGGGAATTGAATATGAGTTCGTCAAGGGTGATTTAGCTGACAAGGCGTTGATTGATGGACTGTTCGAGAAGTACCACTTTGATGTAGTAGTGAACCTCGCTGCACAGGCTGGCGTGCGCTATAGTATCACGAATCCTGATGCTTATATAGAGAGCAATATGATTGGCTTTTACAATATACTGGAGGCTTGTAGGCATCATCTTGTGGAGCATCTGGTATATGCTTCTTCAAGTTCTGTTTATGGTGGCAATAAGAAGGTACCATTCAGCACGGATGACAGGGTAGATAATCCTGTGTCGCTGTATGCAGCTACGAAGAAGAGCAATGAACTGTTTGCCCACTGTTATTCGAAGTTGTATGACATCCCCACAACGGGTTTGCGCTTTTTTACAGTATATGGCCCTGCCGGTCGTCCTGATATGGCGTACTTCGGTTTTACCAATAAGCTGCTGAAGGGCGAGACCATCCAGATATTCAACTATGGCAACTGTCGTCGTGACTTCACCTATGTCGATGACATCGTAGAGGGTGTGTATCGTGTGATGCAAGGTGCACCAGAGCGCAAGAAGGGTGAGGACGGATTACCCATTCCACCATACGCTGTATATAACATCGGCGGTGGTCAGCCTGAGAATCTGCTTGACTTCGTGAATATCCTGCAGGAGGAGTTGGTTCGTGCAGGTGTTCTTCCCTCAGACTTCGACTTCGAGGCTCACAAGCAGCTCGTACCCATGCAGCCAGGAGACGTACCCACCACCTATGCCGATGCCACAGCCCTTGAACGTGACTTCGGGTTTACACCTAAGATTACGTTGAGAGAGGGATTGAGGAAATTTGCGGAATGGTATAAGGAGTACTATGGGTGACATACAGAATTATATTTACTGATATACTGGCAAGCGAGTCATAGAACTGTTGGTTATAAGCAACTCCAATAGGGATATGGCTCGCATGTCCTTTATGAAAGGTTTTTGGATAAATGATAATTGTCGAAATTGAGCTTTTACAAGTAACTTACGGGGATTGCATCTTTATCTATATTACTGAAGGTGATTCTACTTTCACCATTCTGATGGATGGGGGCCCTAAGTCTGCATATAGAAGAAAGGAAAGATTGCGAATGGTGCCTGGATGTCTACAAAAGAAGCTGGACGCTATGAAAGATGCAGGAAAGCACATTGATCTTTTAATCATCACACATGTTGATGAGGATCATATTGGAGGACTGAAAGAGTGGTTTGAACTAGATTTTCCCTCAAATGATTTCGTAAGGGAAATTTGGATAAATGATGATATTGAGATTGCAGATGTAAGAGATAAACGCAATACTAGTGCTAAAGCAGCATCACTATTGAAACTGCTTGAAGAAAAAGGAATGAAACACAGGAACCGGATAGTAGCCGGGATGAAGGAGGATTTTTGTTGGGGAATAATAAAAGTGCTGGCACCATGACAATGGCCTGCATTATTCAGTATATAAAAAGCTATGGAAGGCTTTGTTTGCCTTGGCTGTTGCCAGCGGCAAGCAGATTTTTGTAACAACTCATAGCAAGGAAACTCTCTGCCATCTGAGTAAGATGTTGGAAGAGAACTCCGATTATCAAAAGGAATTCTGTCTCTATACTTTGGAGGATACGAAGTTGAAAGGACGTCAGGCCTATAGGTTATCTTACAATGGCTTGCAGGAAGCTTGTGCAAACGATACGGAATTGAGGAGCATTGTGCTATGAAGAAAAACTACAATATCTTTGTGGAAGGTGTGGCCGATGAACGATTCTTTAAGCAGTACATCAGTCATGTGTCTGGCGAAGAAGTTGAAGACGAACGCTTCGTAATTCTTAAAGGTTGGGATAATCTGAAGACAGAAGCCTCGTTCCTCTTGCCAAACAATCATGATACTGGTGCTTTGGAGGATTTTCTGGAGAATATTATCAATCCCAACAATCGCCCCATCTTTGATTGCTGGGAGAAATCTTGACTCGCCATCTTTCTGTCATCTTTTGATTTTCATGGACGCTGAGATAATCCTTGGCCTTTTCAATGACTATTATACAACGACGGTCGTGGAACCATTCATATCATATTCGGATTTCTCAACTTCTGATGGCCCGCAGAAATCGCGGAAATAGCAGAAATGTTAAGCGAACACGGATTGAACGCTTACTGGTTTGTGGTTCAAGATTTGGATAAAGAGTTAAGAAAAAGTAAATCTTGCTAATAAATGCAATCTGATTGCGGATAAATCGTTATTTTTGCAAAATGGAAATATTATATGCATATGAGCAGACTGATTATTAGGAATGTCGGACCAATCAAAAGCGTGGATATTCGCCTGAACAAGGTGAATGTATTCATTGGTCCGCAAGGCAGTGGCAAGAGCACCATCGCCAAGATTGTTAGTTTCTGCACTTGGCTGGAGAAGGTAAACGAGGCCACTGATCGTGCCGCTGTGGATGGTCTGATTAAGCGACTCGGCAAGTTCCACCATATGGAAGAGTACTTTACTGAGAAATCGGTGATACTTTATCTGGGGGATAATGTGGTGTTCGCTTACCATTGGAAGGAGAAGGATGCTATACCAATGCCAAAGGGTTTTGGCGAGTATAATGCCAGCAGTTATCAAAAAGGAGAACTGATTCTTTCTGCTGTCAACAAGCGGGTGAATCCCAAGGTCATCTATATCCCTGCTGAGCGTAATTTCGTATCTGCGGTTCCGACTCTGAAGAACTATTCAGACAAGAATGATAATCTGCAGAGCTTTGTTAATGACTGGTTTGATGCGAAGCGCCATTATACCAAGGAGAGTCCAATGCCTGTGACGAACCTGGGCTTGAATTATTACTATAACAAGAGTGTTGACCTTGACTACCTGTCATTAGGAGCCAAGAGTCAGATTCCGTTGACTTCTGCATCAAGTGGTTTTCAATCAATAGTTCCTCTTGCCGTTTTGGTAAAGTGGCTTTCGAGTGGGATTTATGAGGAAAATAAACCATTCTCACCCGCAGAGAATGAGAAGGTACGTAATCTCTTGGCTCATCTGTCGGGTAATACCAATGAGAGTGAGGCAGAGTTGGTGGAAAGATTGCGTGGTTTTATTCAGGGAAGAGTTTATTCACATACGCAATTCATCGTTGAGGAACCGGAGCAGAATCTATTCCCTCAGACACAGATGGATTTATTGTATCATTTAATATCAGAAATAAACCATGGCAGAAATCACCGGCTGGTGTTGACCACACATAGTCCGTATGTGCTGTATGCGTTGAATAATTGCTTGTTGGCTTATCTCGTGAAGGATAAAGTTGACGAGGAGATTGTTGAAGAAATCTCCCCCGTAAAGTATGCGCTGAATCCGGAAGATGTATCAGTGTGGTCCATTAAAGACGGATGTGTGAGAAATGACAAAGGCGAACCCCACAAAACCATCCAAGACAAGAGGGGATTGATTCGCAAGAATTACTTCAATGAGGTAATGCGTCAGGTGATGAGTGATTTCAATACGCTTTTGGGATATGATGATTAGTGAGGGTTACAGCCAGCTGAAAACAACCTGCAATTATATTCTTAAAGAAAGGCAGGAGTTGGATGCCACGCTTTTTAACAAGATGTTTCTTGTTGTCTCTACTCCGGGAGTAGAGCCTTTGGATCCTTTTGACGCCTCGTATTTTGACCAAGATTTTATTCTCACGGTGAAGGAGGAAACCGGAGCTCTAGTGAAAGCTGTGAATGAGGTGAGCATCCTTACGCCGGCTTTGCTGAGGTTTTGAGGTAAAAAAAGAGTCCCAACTCGGATATGCCCAGGATCTTGGCAGAGGGCCACTGCTTGCGGGCCAGTAAAGATCAGGGGACGGTTCTTTGATCCGTTCTTAATTAAGGGATTAAAGTATCCTGTAAGGAATAAAAGTCATTAAGTGATATATGCCGCGACAGGCGAGGAAGGAATCGGGAACGGGTATCTACCACAAAGATGGCCTAAAGATGTATGATGTAAGAAGGAAGATGGTAGGAGTAAGAACAAACTAAAACTATTGATATGAAGAAATATGAATTGATGGCATTGCCGTATGCACCGGAGGCATTGGAACCGGTGATTAGTAAAGAGACAATTGGTTTCCATCATGGGAAACATCTGCTGGCGTATGTTGATAATCTCAATGGACTAACCTCACCCGCTGCCCTCTCTCCAAAGGGCGAGGGGAGCTTGGGAGATATAGAGACGCTGGAGGAGATTGTGCGAAAGGCTCCTGCAGGGCCGCTATTCAACAATGCGGGACAGATACTGAATCACGAGATGTATTTTGCGCAGTTTAAACCTGCCGGTGAGGCTGTTCAAGGTCCTGAGGGTTCACTTGCTGCACAGATAGAGAAGCAGTGGGGTAGTGTGGAGGCTTTCAAGGCTGAGTTTGAGGCTAAAGGTGTCGGTCTGTTTGGCTCTGGCTGGGTATGGCTATCGGCTGATGCTAATGGTTCTTTGGTTATCACGCAGGAGCAAGGGGCATCTAATCCGGTGGTGAAGGGACTGAAGCCGCTGTTGACCTTTGATGTCTGGGAGCATGCCTATTACCTGGATTACCAGAATCGGAGGGCGGCTCATCTTGCTGCGCTTTGGCAGATTGTGGACTGGAAGGTGATAGAGAAGAGGTTTCTTCCGTTTTGGTAACGCGGGACACGCGATGGGGTGTTTATCGGCTCTCACTGCTTTTTCGGTTCGAAAATAAAAATAAATTTCGATTAATTTTGTATTTTGCTCATTTAATCGTATCTTTGCATAAAATTATGCGAGCTCGGGAAATCATTACATACATGGAGTCGCTGCAGAATGAGCAGCAGCGGCAGATTCTGATGGGGTTCTTTAAAACCGCGCCAGGGGAGTATGGCTATGGTGATGAGTTCCTGGGGTTGAAAGTACCGCAGACACGAGAGGTGGTGAAGGCGGCAGGGCAGGGCTTCCCATTAGAGGAGGTGCCAGAGCTACTGATGTCGAAATGGCATGAGGTGAGGCTTTGTGGTTTTTTGATTCTTGTAGCGAAGTTCGAGAAACTGGCCACCAAACGGTTGGAGAACAACGCTGATGCCATCAGTCAGCGTGATGAGATCGTGACGATGTACTTGCAATATGCTGAGCAGGCGAATAATTGGGACCTCGTAGACCTCTCCGTACATAAGATTCTCGGGCACTGGCTGCTGTTACCTACCAACCTGGGAGACCAAGACTATAAAATCCGGGTGTTGGACGATCTCGCTGCCAGTCCCTGCCTGTGGAAGCAGCGTATGAGTATGGTCTGCTCATGGAAGACGTCACAGCAGGGTGATCCGTCATGGTGTCTTCGGTATGCTGAGATTCATCTGCATCATCCCCACGACTTGATGCAAAAGGCTGTGGGCTGGATGTTGCGTGAGATGGGAAAGCGGGTGTCGATGGATCTGCTTCGGGAGTTCCTGCGTCAGCATGCGCACGAGATGCCTCGTACGATGTTGCGCTATGCCATCGAAAAAATGTCGGAGAGGGAGCGCAAGGAGTGGATGGACAGAAAAGAATAAGAGTGTATGCAACTGTATCCGTTGTTGTTTTGGCCGAACATGCATTCGGTGGTGTGGGGCGGTGAGCGTCTGTGTGCCTATAAGGGGCTTGCGCAGATGGCAGAGCCTATCGGTGAGAGCTGGGAGGTGAGTGCAGTGCCTTCGAGTACGAGCATCGTGTCTAATGGTGTGTTTAAGGGCCGGGATCTGATCTCGGTGATAGCAGAATACCCAGAGGCGATACTTGGTAAGGCGGTGAACGAGCGCTATCAGGGTAAGCTGCCGCTGCTGGTGAAGTTTATCGATGCGAAGCAGGATCTGAGTATCCAGGTGCATCCGAATGACGAGATGGCACAGCGTGAGCACGGTAAGATGGGTAAGAGTGAGATGTGGTATGTGATCAGGGCCGACGAGGGCGCTCATCTGTACGCCGGGTTTAAGACGGAGATTTCGCCTGAGGAGTATGAGCGGCGGGTGGCTGACGGCAGCATCGTGGAGGTACTGGCCGACCATAGCGTAAAGGCAGGGGATGTGTTCTATCTGCCTGCAGGACGGGTGCATGCCATCTGCGGGGGGATCCTGTTGGCTGAGGTGCAACAGTCGTCGGATGTGACCTATCGTATCTATGACTATAACCGTCCAGGCATGGACGGGAAGCCTCGTGAGCTGCATACAGAACTGGCTGCCCGGGCGCTGGACTATCATGTGGAAGAGAACTATCGTACGGACTATATCGACAGTACCAACAGGGCGACCCAGATCATTGACACCCCTTATTTTGATGTACGCGTGATGGAGATCTCGAAACCTTTCCACCGTGACTTGCGGAAGTATGACAGCTTTATCATCTCCATGTGTATTGAGGGCAGCTGTAAGATCAGTGTGCGGAGTACGGGGTATGAGATTCTGTTGCGACAAGGCCACAGTACGCTGATCCCTGCGGCGATTGCAGACTATGACGTGGTGCCTCTGGCAGGGACGACCAGGCTGCTGGATGCGTTTATTGACAATCAGGACAACGGGATGAAAGGTATCATCTCGAAGTTCTTCCATTTCTCGAAGGAGTAGTGATAGTTTAGGGTTTTCCCTATGATGTTTTGGGGAAATTCCGCTGGCAGATTGACGGGGAATGCTTACCTTTGCACCGTCGAACAATCAAAAATGTGAAGGTTATGAAGAAGGTATTATTGTTTTCGGTTGGTATCATGCTACTTCTGAGCAGCTGTGGCACATATGCTGGATCTGGAGCCTACGTGGGAGGGTCGTTCGGTTCTGTCATCGGCTCTGCCATCGGTGGCATCACCGGCGGTCCGAGGGGCAGTGATATTGGTTCCCTGATTGGTATGGCCGGGGGCGCTGTCGTGGGGGCTGCTGTGGGATCTGCAGCAGACAGGGCTGAGCAAGCGCGTTATGAGGAGTATCGTGCCCAGCGGCATGCGGACGCACGGGCTGCTCGTCAGCGGTATGCGGAATCCAGGGCACAACGCAGTCGCGGGGTGAATCATCGCGCAGAGTCGAGTGGATCCGGAGAGTCGGGCTTTGACAAGACCAACAGCGGTGATGACCGTCTCTACGACCTTGATGAGAACTTCGGCACGAAATAATGATATGAAGTAAAAAAGGAACCAGCCAGAGGATACTCTATGGCTGGTTCTTTTTTTTGTACTGGTCTCTCAGTTCCATCCAGATGGGTTTGGTGTCGGAGCCTTCGTTGGTACCGATATCGAATTCAGGCAGATCGATGATATCTTCGGGCTTGAAGGGGACAATCGTAGGATTGTAGCGCTCTACAGTGACCGGTGCGATGCCCTGGGCAAGGATGCCGAGCTCACGGGCTGCGCGTACTGAGAGGTCAATAATGCGCCCCTTGACGTATGGTCCCCGGTCCGTCACACGGACAATGACCTCCTTGCCGTTGGCAGGGTTGGTCACCTTCAGCAAGGTGCCGAAGGGATAGGTGCGGTGGGCACAGGTGAGACTGTCATGATGAAGACGCTCTCCGCTGGCCGTCTGGTGTCCTGTGAGTTTCTTGGCATAATACGAGGCTTTTCCGCTCTGGACTTGAGCCAGAGCGGAAAAACCTAAAAGAATGGCGATAAAAACGATATGTCGTTTATAAATCATACAACGCCCTGGGCCAACATTGCTTTGGCAACTTTTATGAAGCCGGCGACATTGGCACCCTTCACGTAGTTGACGTAGCCGCTGGGCTCCTGGCCATATTTCACACACTGGGCATGGATGCCCGTCATGATCTGGTGCAGACGCTGGTCGACCTCCTCGGCTGTCCACGACATGCGCATGGAGTTCTGTGTCATCTCCAGACCACTGGTGGCCACACCACCGGCATTGACGGCCTTGCCCGGGGCAAAGAGCTGACCTGCGGCAATGAACTTATTGACGGCTTCGGCCGTACAGCCCATGTTGGACACCTCGGCCACACAGAGTGGCTTATTGGCCAGGATCATATCGGCATCGTCGGCATTGAGCTCATTCTGTGTAGCACAGGGCAGGTAGATGTCTGCCTTCTGTTCCCACGGCTTCTTGTTGGCGAAGAAGGTGGCTCCCTCGAACTCCTCCTCGTAGGGCTGGCACACGTCGTTGCCTGAGGCACGCAGTTCGAGCATATACTCGATCTTCTCGGCATCGAGACCTGCAGGGTCGTAGATATAACCGTCGGGCCCAGAGATGGTGATGACTTTCGCACCCAGTTCGGTGGCCTTCTTGGCGGCACCCCAGGCCACATTACCGAAGCCTGACAGGGCAACGGTCTTACCCTTGATGTCAAGACCGTGGGTCTCCATCATGTGACGGACGAAATAGAGGGCTCCGAAGCCTGTGGCCTCAGGGCGCAGGATGCTGCCGCCCCATTCCATGCCCTTGCCTGTGAGTGTGGCACCATGGAATTGGCTGGTCAAGCGCTTGTACTGTCCGAAGAGATAGCCGATCTCACGGGCTCCCACACCGATATCGCCGGCAGGTACGTCCATGTCGGGACCAATGACCTTGTACAGTTCTGTCATGAACGACTGACAGAACTTCATCACCTCGTTGTCGCTCTTGCCTCGGATGGAGAAATCAGAACCACCCTTACCGCCACCCATGGGCAGTGTGGTCAGCGCGTTCTTGAAGGTCTGCTCGAAACCGAGGAACTTCAGGATAGAGAGGTTTACCGACGAGTGGAACCTCAGGCCGCCCTTGTAGGGGCCAATGGCGCTATTGAACTGCACACGATAGCCAATGTTCACCTGTACCTCACCCTTGTCGTCGAGCCAGGGCACACGGAAGGTGATGATACGTTCGGGCTCAATGATGCGCTCGATGATCTTGGCCTTCTCAAACTCCGGATGCTGGTTGTAAACGTCCTTGATCGACTCCAGCACCTCTCTTACTGCCTGTAAAAACTCTTGCTCACCCGGATGCTTCCGTTCCAGAGCTTGCATAATCTTCTCCACTTCCATAGTAATGATGTTTTGTTTTAAGTTTACAATATGTTATGTTTGATGGTGCAAATATAAAAAATTATTCGGTACCTTCCAAGGAAAGTACCGAATATTTTTCATATATAGTTACATTTTGTTAAAACTGGCGGCTTTTCAGATCTTTGCCAGGGCCTGTTTGATGTCATCCAGGATATCTTCCACGTCCTCGATACCTACACTCAGACGGATCAGGTCGGGGGCTACACCAGCCTCACGGAGCTGCTCATCGGAGAGTTGGCGGTGGGTATGGGAGGCGGGATGCAGCACGCAGGTACGGGCATCGGCCACGTGGGTCACGATGTTGATCATCTCCAAGGAGTCCATCCACTTGATGGCGGTCTCACGGTCACCCTTCAGTCCGAAGGCAATCACACCGCAGGAACCGTTGGGCAGGTACTTCTGTCCGAGGGCATAGTGGGCATCGTCCTTCAGGCCGCAGTAGTGTACCCAGGCCACTTTCTCGTTGTCGTGCAGGAACTCGGCCACCTGCTGGGCATTCTTGCAGTGCTGGGCCATGCGCAGGTGGAGTGTCTGCAGTCCCATGTTCAGCAGGAACGAGTTCTGGGGACCGGGGATAGAACCGAGGTCGCGCATGAGCTGGGCCACGAGTTTCGTGGTGAAGCCCATCTTGCCGAAGGCCTTCACGTAGGTCAGACCATGGTATGACTCATCGGGGGTGCAGAGACCCGGGAACTTCTCGGCGTTGGCGAGCCAGTCGAAGTTGCCACTGTCGACCACACAACCGCCCACCTGAGTGGCCAGTCCATCCATATATTTCGTGGTGGAGTGGGTGACGATGTCAGCGCCCCACTCGAAAGGACGGCAGTTGACGGGGGTAGCAAAGGTGTTATCGACAATCAGGGGCACCCCATTTCTGTGGGCTATCTTGGCGAAACGCTCAATGTCGAAGACAGCGCAGCCAGGGTTGGAGATCGTCTCACCGAACAATGCCTTGGTGTTAGGACGGAAGGCTGCCTGGATCTCTTCGTCGGAGGCTTCCTGTGAGATAAACGTGCAGTCGATGCCAAGTTTCTTGAGCGTCACACCAAAGAGGTTGTAGGTGCCGCCATAGATCTCGTTCGAGGTGATGAAGTGGTCGCCTGCCTGGCAGATGTTGAAGATGGCGTAGAAGTTGGCAGCCTGACCAGAGGAGGTCAGCACGGCACCCACGCCCCCTTCGAGGGCAGCAATCTTCGCAGCCACTGCATCGTTGGTGGGGTTCTGCAGACGGGTGTAGAAATAGCCCTCCTTCTCGAGGTCAAACAACTTCGCCATTTCGTCAGAGTCGTCGTACTTGAATGTCGTCGACTGGATGATGGGCAACTCTATCGGTTCTCCGTTCTTGGCCTTGTAGCCTGCATGCACGCAGAGCGTACCTTGTTTCAGTTTCTTGTTCATATATTTCTTCAGATGATAAATTTAGTCCGTGAATGTGAAGACCAGGTCCTCGAGGGTGCAGAGGGATCTGTCCTTGATGTCTGACTTGAAGACGAGGAAGATGGCATGCTTGCCGGCGAGGTCCTTTTCCTTGGCTTCGTCAGAGATGCCTCCTGCCACTTCCCAGACGTTCTTCTTCATGTTGGTGGTGAGTTTCATCTCGCCGATTTTCTTGCCGCCCTGCGACTCCCAAGGACGGTCCATCCAGATCTCGATGGTGCCCTCAAGGCCTTCGGGGATGAGGTGCACGACGAGCATCAGACAATTCGGATTCTTGAGACGCTCGGCATCGAAGTTGAAGTACTTGTAGCCCACGATGCTGCCGTCGGTATTGTTGACGATACGGTTGGTGTTGTTCTTCAGGTCGTAGGGCTCGTCGAAGTTCGTGTCTGTACCATAGCTGGCCTCTACGTATGAGCCGTAGAACGTATTGTTGGGCCAGTTGTGTTCTGCGGGCTTCGGTCCCGTTAGCCAACAGGCGATACCTGCAGAGTGACGCTCGAAGGGGTCGAGGCCATTGAGGGCAAAGCCCTGACTGTTGTACTCACCTTCAGAGATTTCAACTTTTCCGCCCTTGCCTTCTTCCACTTTCACCTCGATGGGAGCCACCATGGCCTGACGGGCATACTCGTCGGTACCTGTCTGACGGTGGTAGAACACATACCACTGACCATTCACCTCACAGATGGAACCATGGGTGTTGCCATCGGGAACTGCCGAGGCAATCACGTTGCCCTGTTCATCCTTCTCCCGAGCACGACCATCGATAATCGTGCCGCCGTAGGTCCAGGGGCCTAAGGGATTGTCACCGTAGCAGTAGGCGAGGGTATAGTTGGAGGTGGGCAGTCCGAACTCGCCATCCTTCGTGAAGCGGCTGTAGATGAACACATACTTGTCCTTGATCTTTCGGATGGAGGAGGCCTCGAAGAAGCTGAAGATGCCTGGTTCGTTACGTCCAGAGATCATACCATCGACGATCTGTGTGCCAGGCTTGACGGTACACATGGTGGCAGGATCGATCTCTGCGGCATAGGAGTGCTCGAAGCCCCAGTAGCCATACACCCGGCCATCGTCATCGACGAAGACGGCGGGGTCGAAGCCGTAGATGCCATCCACCTTCACGGGGTCGTCGGCATTCCAGTTGCACACCTCAAAAGGGCCATCAGGACGGTCACTCTTGGCGATCAGACCATTACGGAAGCCCGTCTGGTCGTTGGGGAAGAGGTAATAGGTCTTCTTGCCCGTGCTGTCGGTCACCAGCGTCACGTCAGGTGCATAGAGCACATCAGCCGTGCTGGCAGAGTCGAAGGGCTCGCCCTTGGCATTCTTGTCGACCACGAGGATGATACCATCGTAACGCCACTGGCTGAGATCCTCCACAGGAGCCGACCACACCACCTGATCGCGACCACAGTAGGCGGTAATCAGGTTGTCGTGCGAACCATAGATATATACGCGCTGCTTCCCGGGGTTGTCGGGATCGTCGAACACGTAGGGCTCTCCGTCGGGGATATGTTCCCAGAGAGGCAGATAGGGGTTGCCGACGGTCAACATCTCACTCTTGGCTGTCTGAACCTGCTGGCTGCAGGCAATCATCAGGGCGCAGCATGCTGCACCGACGATCATGCTCAGGGGCTTTGTTTTCATTTCAAATCTTCTGTTTGGTTTATAACTGGCTGCAAAATTACGAAAATAATTTGGAACTGAAAATAATTCGGGTTTTATTTTGTATTTCGGCCGCTTATTCGTATCTTTGCCAGCAAATAGCAGAAGATAAGGAATGGAAGAGGTTACCAAGATACCACAGGAGTGGAATAAATTCTATTTGAAGGATGTGTCGTTCGTGAATCTGATGACGCGACGCATCTTTAATGTGCTGATCGTCGCCAACCCCTACGATGCCTTCATGCTCGAGGACGACGGACGCATAGACGAGAAGATCTTCGACGAGTATATGGAACTGGGTATGCGCTACCCGCCGACGTTCACGCAGGTGTCGACCACCGACGAGGCCAATGAGGTGCTGAAGACCACCGA
>Ga0247608_10005557_pt1 | contig 13583 bp, 11 predicted proteins | sample 176DNAGHGlowgp2_FD_193490 | JGI IMG/M metagenome (GOLD analysis project Ga0247608, IMG submission 193490) | Sheep rumen microbial communities from Palmerston North, Manawatu-Wanganui, New Zealand - 1766 DNA GHGlow gp2 | ecosystem: Host-associated > Mammals > Digestive system > Stomach > Rumen ...
TCTCTAGACCTACTTCTTATCAATACCGTCATTCCCGTCCTACTAGCATATGGCAAACACAAGGGCAACGATGCACTATGCTATCGTGCATCTGAATTTCTGGAACAACTGAAACCTGAAAACAATTACATCATCCGCCAATGGGAACGATTTGGAATCCTCGCAGACAATGCTGCTGATTCTCAAGCTTTGATACAACTCCGTAAAGAGTACTGTGACAAGCACGACTGCCTCCGCTGTCGTATTGGGTATCAGTATCTAAAAGAATGGAAGGGTAAATAATACTAGTTAATACGCAGATTAATTATCGTTATGTTCCTAATATAAATAAAAGTAAGGTTAGCTATTATTATGGAAATAAAGAAAATATTGCCTTACTCTTCATATAGTAAAAAGGGCTTCCTTTCTTCCTTGAATCGCTGGACATCGGATTGCCAACGAGCACGTATCTCCTCAGCACTACTACCCTGCTCTATCATGGTACGTACCCAAGAAACACCGATGAGTTTCTCGAAGAAGTCGGTAAAGAACTTATCACCTATAGACAAATCTTTATAGGCATCGATAACATAGCTGAGGTCAATGCCTTTATTGACTATCTCATCGGTGCTTAGATTACTTAAATCGACACCCTGACAGAGCTTACCCTTCAAAGGGGGATTCTTGGCACCCGAACGGCTCTCGGGGGTGAATGTAAAACTACGATGCTTCATCCCTGGATGACCATAAACCTGGAATGGATAGTCGGTGCCCCGACCAACACTTACAGGTGTCGCCTCAAAAAAACACAGTGAAGGATAAAGATAAATAGAGCGCAAGTTGGGAAGATTAGGTGATGGCGGTACTTGAATGTCTGTGAGTGTGTGATGGGTATAATACAAACAAGGCACTACCTGTAATTTACAAGCAGCCTTGGTTCCTAACCAACCCTTACCAACTACCATTTGCGCCAATTCACCCAGCGTCAAACCATGTAGCACAGGGATAGGCAACCAACCTACTCCACTCTTATACTTCATATCTAAAATAGGGCCATCCACTAAATGACCATTAGGGTTAGGGCGATCGAGAATGACGACCTGCTTACCAGACTCGGCACAGGCAGTCATCAAACGACACATAGTTATATAATAAGTATAGAAACGCAAACCCACATCCTGAATATCGACCAACAGCACATCAAACTTACTCATGGACGCCGCAGAAGGACGGTTGTTGCCTCCATCGTAAAGTGAAAGGATAGGAATACCTGTCTGAGCATCAACAGAACTAGACACATGCTCACCTGCGTCTGCTGTTCCACGAAAGCCATGCTCAGGTGAGAATACGGCTGAAACGCTATGGCCGTCACGCAAAAGCTTATCAACCAGATGCTCTCCTGAAGGCAGCAATGCCGTATGATTGCCAAAGACTGCCACACGCTTTCCTTGCAACAGGGGATAATAAAGTTCAGTGCGAGCATCGCCAGTAATAACAGCACTATCTGACTCTTCTACAACAGATAGTTTTACCGATGCAGATTCAATTTGGGGATTACGAGCCTTGCAACTGACACACCCAAGCAGGCCAACCATTAAAAGAATATAAGTCGTCTTCATGATAGCATTGTTTGAGAGCAAAGATAGTATAAAAAAAACTGTTTACAAATGTCATTAGTTTTTTTTAGAATATTGAGTATGGCATACTTGAGTTATGGTTTGCATGGTAGAAATAAACGATATCGAGAAATAGGAAACTATGAAATTAACTGCATCTAACCATCAGACAAATAGGAATGGTTGCTATTTCCCTATATCAATTATGGTTTTTTAAGAATGTGTTTTATACATTTTTTGAGGGATTTATAGTAAAGATATAGGAAAAAATACTACCTTTGCAAAAAATCATAGTTGTACCCCTCATGAGGTTAATAGTAGAAACAGGATCGTTCACAGAATGGGTTATCATTGATAATAACAAAGTGGTTGCCACAGCCAACACGGATATGGTTAATCCATTTTCTCAATCACGCAGAGAAATCAGCAGGTTAATTAGACTCACCCTGCCTGATATTTTCTTTCACAAAAAATACGAAAAAGTGTTCTACTATGGTTCGGGATGTAGCACTGAGCTACGGAAAAAAAAGGTAGAGGCATCTCTAACCACCCAATTCAAAGCACATGTAACAGTAGAGTCCACCTTACTAGCTGCAGCCAGAGGTCTTTTACAAGACAATGCAGGTATAGCCTGCGTATTGGGTAACCGATCAGGATCATGCCACTACGACGGTTCCAATATCACAGCACAAGTATTGTCTGGTGGCTACTTATTAGGAGATGAAGGTAGTTCTATCGTGCTAGGGCGTATGTTTTTAGCAGACGTAGTGAAGAATATGACCCCATCAGAACTAAGTATAGATTTCTACCAACATTTCAGTGTGAGTGCAAATAACTTGCAAGATTTCGTGTATGAGATGAAGGAGCCCGACATGTTCTTGGCAGAAGTGGCAATATACTTGAAAGAGCATAAAGAGCACCCTTATATGAGGAGCCTGGTAGGAAGAAATTTCAAAGAGTTTTTTGAGCGCTGTATCTTGCAGTATGACTATAAGAATCTTCCTATTTGCGCGGTTGGGCACATGGCGCACGATTTTAATGATTTACTGGAAGAAGTGGCAATGATATATGGCGCTCATCTGGTTAAATCAATGAATGTGACGCCGATGAAAGGGCTAGTAGATTATCATCTAAAACACCCAGAGATTTAATTGACATCCTATATATAATTAAGGGCTGCATTTCTGCAGCCCTTTTTGCTGAACTTGGTTAATTATCGCCTCTTCGTAATGATGAGAGCTATCATTTAGATGCTTGCCAAAGTCGTAAAAAATAGGGAACAGTAATATATCACAGAGCTTTCTCATTAATAAGATACTCGGCAATCTGCACAGCATTAAGGGCTGCGCCTTTCTTTATCTGATCACCTACAATCCAGAAGGCAAGACCATTGTCATTAGCCAAATCTTTGCGTATACGACCTATATACACAGGATCCTTGCCCGCCAAGAAAAGAGGCATCGGGTATTTCTTCTCTGCCGGGTTATCCTCAATGACCAATCCCTCTGCCTTTGCAAAAGCAGCTTTAGCTTCTTCCACAGAGACAGGTCTCTCAGTTTCTACCCAAATAGCCTCAGAATGAGAACGTAAAGAAGGAACGCGAACGCAAGTAGCGCTTACGCGGACATCCGAATGCATAATCTTGCGTGTTTCGTTATACATCTTCATCTCCTCCTTTGTATAATCGTTTTCAGTAAACACATCTACCTGAGGTATCAAGTTGAAGGCCAATTGATATTGGAAACGTTCAACAGTTACCGGTTCTCCTGCTAATACTTGACGATATTGCTCATAAAGTTCTTTCATGGCAGCTGCACCAGCACCACTAGCAGCTTGATAGGTAGACACATGCACACGTTGGATATGTGAGATCTCCTCAATTGGCTTTAACGCCACCACCATCTGAATGGTTGTACAATTAGGGTTTGCGATAATGCCACGGGGACGCACTTTTGCATCAGGGGCATTCACTTCTGGCACTACTAAAGGCACATCAGCATCCATGCGAAAAGCACTGGAATTATCAATCATTACAGCACCATACTTAGTAATGGTTTCAGCATACTCTTTAGAGGTACTAGCACCAGCAGAAGTAAAGGCAATATCCACACCCTTGAAATCGTCATTATGTTGCAAAAGCTTAACTTCTATCTCTTTACCTCGAAACATATATTTACTACCCGCACTACGAGATGAGCCAAAGAGTAGTAGTTCGTCAATAGGAAAATTTCTCTCTTCGATCACACGCAGGAACTCTTGCCCTACAGCTCCACTTGCTCCAACAATTGCTACTTTCATAATTCTCTCTTCTCTTTTATAATTAGTATTAGTATGGAGGGCAAAGATAGTTGTTTTTTACATATCCGCCAAGTTTGATGATACTTTTTAAGCTAAAGAGCAAAGAAACTACCTCCATACTCTGTGGTATTAATAATAGCATTGGAATAGAATGCCTGCCATGGGTGATAGGAATTATTGCCATCGGTTGCTCTGAAGTCTCCTATCGGTTGCTCTAATATCTCCAATAAGTAGTGCCAGTATCTGCTATGGGTCACCGCAGTATCTGTTATACCCCTATAGTAATATCTCCTTTCCATCGCAACTGACGTTCCGTCACCCCATAGCAGATACTAGAACGATGGGTGATAGATATTTGAGTTACATTTGCCTAATAATACATATATTTTCTCCTCCCAAAGTGATGTCTAAGACTTTCGGGAATTTTTTATAAAGAAAAACTACAAATAGTTCGAAACTTTTTTGTTATTTTGTATGCAGAAAGTGACAGAGACAGATGACGGAGTGGATTAACCAATACATAACTTTCCCAATCACCGATCCGACATGGATCTTTTTGCTCGTGCTGGTAATGATTCTGTTCGCTCCTATCGTACTTGACAAATTGCGCATCCCCCATATAATCGGTATGATTATTGCTGGCTTGTTGATAGGCGAACATGGTTTCAATATCTTGGCTCGTGACAGCAGTTTCGAACTGTTTGGCAAGGTAGGCTTGTATTACATCATGTTTCTTGCGGGTCTTGAAATGAATATGAATGACTTTAAAGAGAACAAATACAAAGCTTTAACATTGGGTTTGCTTTGCTTCACCATACCTATCATCACAGGTTTTTTCGTCAATCTCAGCCTGTTACACTATGGAGTAGCAACTTCTGTCTTGTTGGCCAGTATGTATGCTTCTAATACCCAGGTTTCATATCCTATCGTGATAAAATATGGTGTGTCTAACCAGCGAAGCGTAAGTATAGCGGTAGGAGGTACAGCAGTAACAGACTCTTTGACCTTACTGGTACTGGCAGTGGTAGCAGGTATGTATAAAGGAAATACTGATGGAACGTATTTGCTGCTGTTGCTTGGCAAAGTTATTTTGATAGGAGCAATCGTCATTGTGTTTTTCCCTCGCATTGCACGCTGGTTCTTTAGAAGGTATGATGAAGTAGTAACACAATATATCTTTGTGTTGGCATTAGTGTTTTTAGCTGCTGCACTAATGGAACTTGCAGGCATGGAAGGTATTTTAGGCGCCTTTCTTACAGGCTTAGTTTTGAACAGGATGATTCCGCATGTTTCACCACTTATGGGACATCTAGAGTTTGTCGGCAACGCCTTATTTATTCCTTATTTCCTGATAGGCGTGGGCATGCTTATTAACCTGCATGTATTATTTGGGAGTTTAAACGCTATAGAAGTAGCTGCAGTGATGATTTGTGTTGCACTGGCAGGTAAGTGGATAGCTTCATTCGCCGTACAAATAATTTTTGGGTTGAAAGGCATAGAACGAAGATTAATATACGGGCTAAGTACTGCTCAGGCCGCAGCTACATTAGCTGCTGTGATGGTAGGCTATAACATCATTTTGCCCGATGGGAACAGACTGCTGAACGAGGATGTGCTTAATGGTACTATACTGCTGATTTTAGTAACATGCATTGTGAGTTCTCTGGTAACAGACAAGGCAGCTAGACAGATTGCCATAAGCGAAACTCAACCAGATGAACACCTGCAACGTACTACAGAAAAAATATTGATACCAGTAGCTTATCTGGACACAATAGACTACCTAATGGAGCTAGCTCTTATGATAAGAAGTACCAAGTTTGAGGATAATATTTTAGCACTACACGTGATGACTGATGCAGGTACTGAGCATAGTGAAATGAAGGGTAGACTATGCCTAGACAAGGCAGCCAAGGCTGCGGCAGGTGCTAACGTAAAGTTAGTACAACTAAGCCGCTATGACGTAAATATATCATCTGGCATTATTCATACAGCTAAGGAGCAAGATGTATCGTGTCTGGTTGTGGGGTTGCATCGCAAGGTTAATATCATGGACTCATTTTATGGGAAAGTAACTGAGAATATACTTAAAAGCGTACATCGTGAGGTGATAGTGGCCAAGTTTCTCATGCCACTCAATACAATTAGGCGCATTGTAGTAGCAGTTCCTCCGAAAGCGGAATATGAAGCCGGTTTTCAGAAATGGTTGCGCAACTGTTGTCGTATGGGAGCCGCTTTAGGATGCAGGGTACATTTCTTTGCTAACGAAAAGACCACGGGCTATATACAAAGTTTCTTAGCTTCAAAATATAAACAGACTCGCACAGACTTCTCCAGCTTGGAGAGATGGGACGACCTACTATTGCTGACAGGTTATGTGAGCTACGATCATTTGTTAGTGATAGTGAGTGCTAGAAGAGGTTCAATCTCTTATAATCCATTGTTCGAAGAACTGCCCAAGCAGATTAATACATACTTTAATAATAGCAGTCTGATGCTGGTATTCCCCGACCAGATAGGCGACGAGGTGAAAGAAACCATTACCTTCTCAAAACCTATTAGCAGCAATGACGTTCAGTTGTATGAGAAGATTGGGGCATGGATTTACAAATGGCTTAAAAAACAACTGTGATGATTCAAGTAGAGAATATAGAAAAGAGTTTTGGCTCCCTTCATGTGTTGCGTGGTATCAGTCTCAATATCAACAAAGGCGAAGTGATAAGTATTGTAGGTCCCAGCGGTGCGGGTAAAACCACTCTGCTTCAAATCATGGGAACCTTAGATACGCCCGATGCAGGGAAAGTACTCATAAATGGTATGAATGTCCTCCAATTAAAAGAAAAGGAACTATCAGCTTTTAGGAACCAACATATTGGCTTTGTGTTTCAATTTCACCAACTACTGCCTGAGTTTACAGCTATAGAAAATGTAATGATGCCTGCTCTAATAGCAGGTAAAAACAAGCTGGATGCTCACCAGAAAGCTTTTGAACTTTTGTCATTCATGGGTTTACAAAACAGGAGTGACCATAAGCCAAATGAACTTTCAGGAGGAGAGAAACAACGTGTAGCTGTAGCACGAGCTTTGGTAAACCACCCCGATGTAGTGTTAGCTGATGAGCCCTCCGGCAGTTTGGATAGTTTGAACAAAACAGAATTGCATCAACTATTTTTTGAGTTAAGAAATCGTTTGAACCAGACTTTTGTAATTGTAACACATGATGAAAGCTTGGCCAAAATGACTGATAGAACGATTCATCTTAAGGATGGTATGATAATACAAGCCTAAGGTTAAATATCTATTCAAAACTAAGATAATGAGCTATTCGCTCTAGATCTGTTTCCTTAAACTCCTCATATAGCACAAGTGGTTTGAGAGACTGTAGGTTGCCATGCTTACGTCGATGTTCAACTATTGCTTTTGCTTGATAAAAATTAATATAAGGATGATTACGCAGACGATCTACACTGCTCTTGTTTACAGGAATTTTTTGTATATCTGCCTCATCAATGCTGAACCAAGATAAAAGTTGACTCGCATCCAGATTAATCTCACGAAGTTGTTCAACCTTATAAAAACCGCCTAACCGGTTTCGATAATTCACTATCATCCGAGCAATGCCACTACCTATGCCTGGAATTTTCTTCAGTTCGGTAGTGTCTGCTTTATTCAAATTAACCAAAGTGCCAGGTTCATATTTTTCTACTCGTTCATAGCGAGGCAATGTATCTATGAGCAGTGAACTCACTGTATCCTTTGCCACACGAATAGGTCTTTCACTTTGACGACGTGATGTTGTAAAACGTTGAGATTGATTACGACGAGAGTACTGTACACCATTTCGTTGGTAATTATTGTGACGAGAGCGATGAGATGCAAGGCTATCTCGCCGTTGTATGGAATCAGCAAAAGCTTGTAGGGCTAACTCATCATCGGGAGAAGTTATAGGCCGATATTTTCGCTCATAGACAATAGTGACACCAATAGTTAGCATTATGAGAACAAGCAAAACAATAATGGCACGCTTTTCTTCTGGTTGATAGAAATGATAATCTTTTAAAAACTGCCACATAAAGGAAAAACTACAATACACCCAACTCGTTGATAAACACAAAGCCAATGCCTATTGGTGCAATAAATCGCAAAATGAAAACAATTGCCTTATATAGATATATAGGTAAATGACCACCACTGTTGAGCTCATCATGCAGGATTTTCTTGTCAAGATACCAGCCTGTAAAGATAGAAATAAAGAAACCACCTATTGGCAACATCAATTTGGCGGTGACAAAGTCGAAAATATCGAACAGTGTCATGCCAAAAAGGGTATATTCCTTACCTATGCCTAAAGACAAAGCACAAATAATACCAATAAAGCCACATATTGAGGTGACCAACCAAGCTGCCTTGCGACGACTCATTTTGAACTCTTCATGCAGATAAACAGTCACGACCTCATGCATAGAGATGGTAGAAGTAAGAGCAGCTAAGGCCAACAAAAGATAAAAAGCGGTACTGAGTATATAGGTGAGCCAGGGCAAACCTGCAAAGGCCCGAGTGAGTACATTTGGTAAGGTTATAAATACCAAACTGGGACCTGCATCAGGCTGAATACCTACAGAAAAGGCAGCAGGGAAAATAATAAGGCCAGCTAAGATTGCTACCAAACTATCTATGGTAGCTACATTGATTGCAGTCTTTGTTAGGTTGGTATCACTTTGAAAGTAAGAGGCATAGGTACAGAGACAACCCATGCCAAGGCTTAACGAATAAAACGTCTGTCCCATTGCAGAAAGCAACACTCCAGGATTGACCTTATTGAAATCAGGCATGAGTAAAAATTCCAATCCAGGGCCAGAACCAGGTAGCAGGACAGAACAGAAGGCCATTATGATAAGCAGAATGAATAGCACTGGCATAAGAATTTTGGCAGAACGTTCAATACCTTGCTGAACTCCTTTGACAATAATATAATGTGTAGCAAACATAAATAAAATCAACCACAAAACAGAGCGCCATGGACTTGTAGTAAAAGTATTGAAAGATTCCGTAAATTGTTCAGGCGTCTTACCAATAAAAGAATTACTTGCCGCCTGCAGGAAATACTCTAATGTCCAACCAGCTACTACCGCATAATAACTCAAGATAAGAAAACCAGTAAGTACACCCCAACGACCTACCCATTTCCACTGAGTTCCAGGAGCTAGTATCTGATAAGCTCTGGCAGTATTAGAACGAGAATGACGGCCTATGGTAAACTCTGCTATCATCACAGGAATACCAAAGAAAAGTATACACCCTATATAGATAAGAATAAATGCAGCCCCTCCATCATTACCAGTTTGATAAGGGAAACGCCAAATATTTCCCAAACCAACAGCCGAACCTGCAGCCGCCAAGATGGCGCCTATCTTACTACCAAAGTTTGCCCTACTCTCGTCACTCATAAAAACCCTTATAATATCAATCTGTGCTGATTTTTTGTATTTTGGATGCAAAAATACACAATAATTCGTATTTTTGTTCCAGAATTATAAATTATTTGCTCAGGAAAGCTTTTATCTTACGATATCCACTCTCAATTACCATCATCATGGTGGTAACTTTCCTCTCTTTTTTTAAGCCACCGTCTACAGACCTAAATGACGTACCAGGCATAGATAAACTGGTACATACAGGAATGTATTTCGTGATGGCAAGCATGCTGTGGTGGGAGTTTTACAAAGGGCAGAAAAAGACCCAGGCACCCATCTGGCATGCCTGGGTAGGAGCTTTCTTATGCCCACTTATTTATGGTGGTTTAGTAGAACTTTTACAAGAATTTTTCACACAACATCGTGGAGGCGAGTGGCTAGACTTTGCTGCCAACTCGGCCGGTGTAGTCATTGCTGCAGTTATTGGCTATTATTTCTTACCAAAGAGAAAGTGTTAAAGATATTCGGGCAAAGTAAATAGTTTAGTCCCATTTGACCCTTTAATAAGGATTGTCTTATTCTGCGGAGGTTGCTGCTGAATGAAAGCAGTTAAAGCAGTAATATCGTTGAAACAACAGAAGGGACTACTTGCCTTGATGAACTCATCGCCTACTAACAGTACGTCCTTGAATCCATATGTTTGAATAAGTTGCACTATCTGCTGATGCTCTTTCAAACTATCAGCGCCTAATTCTCGCATCTCTCCCAATATCAACATCTTGTTGTCAGCCTCTAAACGATAGAAATTGTCAAGGGCCGCTTTCATGCTTGTGGGGTTTGCATTATAAGCATCCACAATCAAGGTGTTGTGAGCCGTTTTGGTTAGTTGTGATCGATTATTCTGTGGCTCATAGGAGGACAAAGCACTACAAATATCGTCAGGTGCCACACCGAACCTCATTCCAACAGTAACAGCAGCCAACATATTGCTAAGATTATAATCGCCTATTAGATGTGTTTGCACTTCATGCCAAGCGCCAATCTCACCTGATAGAGGGTTCTCACTTCTCCAACGGAAATGCAAGAAAGCAGAATGATCCACAACTTCACCATAGATAGAAATACTATGCTTGTTATCTTTACTGCCATAGTATATACCTTGTAGGTTGTCGTTCATATCTCTTTCAGTAAGCATTTGTATCAAATCATCGCTATCAGCATTGACAATCACCTGTCCATGAGTAGCTTTTATGAAGTCGTACAACTCACCTTTTGTACGCTTCACCCCTTCGAACGAACCGAAGCCCTGAAGATGTGCTCTGCCCACATTGGTAATAATGCCAATATTTGGTTCGCACACATTCACCAACTCCTGTATATCTCCAGGGTGACTGGCTCCCATCTCAATGATTGCTATCTGATGTTCGGGTTTCATGCGTAAAACAGTGAGCGGCACTCCTATACTATTATTCAGATTGCCCTGCGTGTAAAGCACATTATATTTCTTTGATAGCACAGCTGCTGTAAGCTCCTTAGTAGTAGTCTTGCCATTAGTACCCGTAATGCCTATGATAGGGATGCCACCTTTATCGAATATAGTAGGAATGGGTGCACCCAATTGACGACGATGATAGTTGGCTAATTTTTGTAAGGTCTTCAAGCAATTATCAACCAAGACATATCGCTCGTCATCCTGTGGCATATAGGCCACCTCATCAATCACCACATATTTGCAACCCGCTTCAAGGGCCTTGGCTGCAAACGCATTACCATTGAAATTATCCCCTTTAAGGGCAATAAACAGAGAATTCTTGGGGCAATTACGGCTATCTGTAGTTACACAACTACATTGCTGAAATATCTGATAAAGACGTTCTATCATATTTTCTTGAGTTTAATTCATGCAAAAATAAGGTTTTTTCATTACATTTGTAATCAAAAATACAGAAAGTTATGTTTACAGGAACAATAAATGTCAACGGACAGTTACTTGACCTATCCACCCCCAAAGTGATGGGCATTCTGAATTTGACGCCTGACTCTTTCTTTAAAGACAGTCGTATGCAGACTGTGGAGCAAATATCTCATAAAGTAACGCAGATGTTGACAGAAGGTGCAGATATACTGGATGTAGGTGCCTATTCTTCACGCCCAGGAGCAGCAGATTTACCTATTAAAGAAGAGATAAAGCGGCTACGTGAGGGATTAGCTGTTCTACGCAAAGAAGCACCTCAAGCCATTGTTTCTGTTGACACTTTTAGGGCTGATGTGGCTAAAATGTGTATTGAAGAGTTTGGTGTAGCAATGGTGAATGACATTTCTGGAGGAGAGTTGGACTCTGAAATGTTTTCTACAATTTCACGTGCGCGCATACCATATATCATCATGCACATGCAAGGAACACCTCAAAACATGCAACAAGCCCCTCAATACGAGAATGTATTGAAAGAAGTAATGTTATATTTCGCAGGAAAGGTAAGAAAATTGCATGAGATGAATGTAAATGACATCATACTTGATCCTGGATTTGGCTTTGGCAAAACACTGGCTCATAACTTTGAGCTGCTGGCTCACCTGAATGAATTTGATATCTTCCAACTCCCTCTGTTAATAGGGCTGTCACGAAAATCTATGGTATATAAGGAACTTGGAGTCACCCCTCAAGATGCCTTGAACGGCACTACCGTATTGCATACCATCGCCTTGAATAAAGGGGCAAACATTTTAAGAGTTCATGACGTAAAAGAGGCAGTTGAGGCCATTAAACTTTGGCAAGCCGTTAAAAACTTTGAGTTTAACCAAGATAACAGAAACTAATAAGATATGTTTTTCCAATTTGGCATTAAGGATTTGATTGACATCCTTTTGGTAGCTACTTTGCTATACTACCTTTATAAACTGATGAAATCAACGGGGTCAATAAAAGTGTTTATGGGCTTGATGATTTTCGTTCTTTCATGGTTAATCGTCACCCAAGTACTTGAAATGAGGTTGTTGGGTAGTGTATTCGACAAGTTGATCAGTGTAGGTGTGATAGCCATTATTGTACTCTTCCAAGAAGAAATTCGACACTTCCTTTTTTCATTAGGTTCGCATCATAGTGCCAGTGCCTTAGTTAAACTGTTTTTCGGCAGCAAGGACAGCCAAAGCACTCATGAGGATGTATTACCCATTGTGATGGCATGCTTGAACATGGCAAAAGGGAAAGTAGGTGCTTTAATTGTAGTGGAACGCAATGTACCACTTGACAACATTGTTCGTACTGGTGACACGATTGATGCCAATATCAACCAACGACTAATTGAGAATATATTCTTCAAGAACAGTCCACTGCATGACGGAGCAATGATTATTAGTCATAAACGTATCAAAGCAGCTGGTTGCATCCTACCTGTGGCACATAACTTAGATATACCTAAAGAGTTGGGGTTGCGTCATCGCGCAGGAATGGGTATTTCTCAAGAAACAGATGCATTGGCCATAATTGTGAGTGAGGAAACGGGAAGCATTTCTGTAGCCAAGAAAGGAGAGTTCCACCTTAAGTTGAATGCAGAAGAGTTGGAGAGATTACTTACTTCTGAAGATTGAAGTAATCCATTTGGACTAACTAATGCAAAAGCCAATAACTGTTGATATTCATTGTTCGGATTTTAAAGGGTTAAACATACTGTCGCATCGATTTGACGGTGCAAAGATATAGCACCGTAGCAGGGTTTTGCAACTTTTTGCAATTATTATTTCTAGCTATTTTTTCAGCCCTGACAATCAAGCACTTACTCTATACGTATTTTTTGTTTTAACAATGCTTTAACACTTTTAACTCGTGAATTTACAGTTCTGTAAAGTCAATTTCATATGGCTTGGAGGTCAATGCTTTATGAAGCCACATACAGCAGCCTTGCTGCCCACTTTTGATTGTCACCTGCGTGGATGCAGGGTGATGAGTACACTCATGGCTTGCTTGCTGCTTGCGTGGATGCTGGGCGGAGATGGTAAAAATTAATCCCACATGAGGAAGAAAATAATGCCTCGTGCGGGAGAAAAAATCTTAGAAAAATAACTGTGGGTTCAGTTAGTTTCAGTAGTGTCAGTTATTTTTCAATACTATCACCTCAGCAGATTGGTTTTTTAAGATTTAGTATTTATATATAATATATATAAATACTAACATTAGTTCGTATAGGAAGGGCAGTTGGAAAAGGGGTATTCAAAAAAAACTGAAACTACTGAAACTATTGACCCTGTAAAACAAAGAAGGCTGCAATTGCAGCCCTCT
>Ga0247608_10005558_pt1 | contig 13582 bp, 8 predicted proteins | sample 176DNAGHGlowgp2_FD_193490 | JGI IMG/M metagenome (GOLD analysis project Ga0247608, IMG submission 193490) | Sheep rumen microbial communities from Palmerston North, Manawatu-Wanganui, New Zealand - 1766 DNA GHGlow gp2 | ecosystem: Host-associated > Mammals > Digestive system > Stomach > Rumen ...
TCAGCAGTTCGCCGTCGATTTCCACTGCATATTCAATTTCACCTGCATCTGAGGTGAGCTTGATGGTGGTGTGGGCCACGCTCTTGGCCATAGGAGCAACAGGAGCGATGGTGAAGCTGAAGTCTTGGCCATAAGCCAAGGCATAAGGCAGTTCCTCGCTGCTGATTTCCAGATATTGCACGCCTTCATTGTTGGTTTCCTCGATGGAAAGGATGTTGATGTCGGCCTGGCTGTTGTGGTTGGCATTGGTGGCCACCAGCTCGGCATCGGGATTCTCGACAGTCAGGTAAACGTAGGGCGAGCCAGAGATCAACAGACCCATGTCTTGCAGCTCGCCCGACACGGTGGTCATGACCTTGACCGAACTCAAGCCGCCCTCATAATTGGCGATCACACCCACTGCATAGAATTGGCCTGACTCACCATCAAACGAATATTCGGTTTCGGTGATGTTTTCGGCCATCAGTTCACCGTTGACATAAACATCGTATCCGACAGGAGTACCGTTGGCGGGAGCATCCCATGAAGCTGTAAACAAACCTCTTGGGGCAGGGACTTCGGTCAGCATCAGGTTCTCGACAGGATAGGGGTGCACATCGGTGTATTCGAAGGCATAATGGCTGTTGTAAACCTCTTTCGAACCTTGGTTTTGGATCCAGATGGCCACTTCAAGGTCGCTCATTTCCTCGACGTTGGTCGACGACAGGTCTTGCGTGTACTCAAAGTGTTGGATTTCGCCAGTGACAAAGTCGATGTTTTCGCCTTGGGTGCTGGTCAACATCTTCATGAAGATGTGGTGGAACGAGGTCTCACCGTTGCTGCCCACATTGCCGTGGGTCTCCTTTTCGTTGACGGAGATGAACACCAGGGCGTTGGCATCAACGTAAGGCATGATGTCGGCTTTCACGCTGATGGTGTTACCCTCAACGGCAAACGAGCCAGCGATGTCGAAGAAAGCAGGCCATTCGGCATGTTGGTCGAATTGGGTCTGCACCGTGTTGAAGTTCAGGCCTGCGCCATCCATGAAGGCCATCGGGACGGCATTCACCGAATAGTAGTTGCGGCGCACGCCGGCTTCTTCGGTGTAGTACGGGTCGCCGTTGCCAGGCCAGTTCATCTGGTACTTAGTATAGGTATAACGGCCTTCGTTGTTGTTGCAGAAGTTGTGCATCATCGTGTTGGGTTGCACGCAAGGGCCGCAGGTCGACGACGAGAAGTGCTCAATCATGGGATAACGATGGGCGGTGCCGAGGGCCACGTTGACAGCCTTGGCAAGCACGTTGTTGTCGGCGTTGTCGTCATTTTGTCCGTTGACCAAGTTGATGGTGTAGTCCACGTTGTACAAACCAGGAGCCAGGGTCGTGGAGGTGGTGAAGTTCAGGGTCGACGTGCCCAGCGAAGGGATGTTAACGGTGAACTGTTCGGTCACGGGCTCCATGCCTTCCACTTGATAGGTGGCCTCAACCGAAGTGACGGCCGTTGTACCCATATTGAAGACGCCGATGCCAAACTGTGCTTCGCCGCTACCGATAAAATCGTTCATCGTAGCGTTGGTGAGGTTGAGGTCGAGGTTTTCGAGGGTGAAGACCATGATGTCGTCAAAGAACCAGTCGTTGATGTTATAAGAGCTGCCGTTGAAGAAGATGCAGAACTGCACGTTGGCTTGTCCCATGTCGGGGGTAGTGATTTCTTGGCTCACCGAGTAAGTGTTGCTGGCGCTATAGCCTTGGCTCCAGCCTTGGTTCCAGGTGGAGCCGCCGTCAGACGAAGTAGCGATACCAATGGTATTGCTACCCGAATAGTTATCCAAGGCGTGCTTGAACGAAAAGACGACGCTGCTCACGCCCGTGAGGTCGACAGCGGGGCTGACGAGGCGGGTCATGCCGTTGAACTGGGGGCTCCAGGTGAGGTGCATCTCGTTGGGTTGTCCGCCCGCATTGTTGGTGGCCGAGACCGACCAGTTGTTGTTTTGGCCATTGATGCTCCAGCCGGCGGGCATCGTGGTGCCATCAAACGATTCTTGCAGCAAAACCGCGCGGTTTTGTGCCATCATTCCGGTTGCGAAAAGCAACGCGAATGCAAAAAGTAGGGTTTTCTTCATAGTGATTAAGAATTAAAAGTTTAGGCTGCAAAAATAAGAACAATTTCGAATAGTGGCATTGTTTTTGGGAAAAAAGGGAAATCAAACCATGAACAACACTCCATAAACCACAACCAACAAAAACGTATTTCTGACTTGACGCCCCAAAAACGGGTCGAGCTGCTCAGGCCTAGTCTTTTTTATGGCTTTCAAATCCTTGAAAAACAGAAGGAAAAGACACAAGAACATGTAGGAATAAACGGGAACGTGTTTCAAAACAAGATAAACGGTAAGGCAGACAAACGCCCCATAGATGAGCAGGCAATGATAAATGAAAGCTTTTTTTAGACCTAATTTCACCACGAGGCTGTTCTTGCCCGAAGCCTTGTCGTTCTCATAGTCGCGCATGTTGTTGATGTTGAGCACGGCATTGGAGAGAAAACCCATGGCTGAGGCGGGCAACAAAACGCTGAAATCGAGCGATTTGGTGGTCAAATAAAAGGTTCCGGCCACGGCTGCCCAACCGAAGAAAAGGAAGCAATACAAATCGCCCAGACCACGGTAGCCGTATGGTCGCTTGCCCAAAGTGTAAAGCACTGCGGCTAACACTGCGGCAATGCCCAAGGCGGCAAACACAAGCAATTCTTTCCAAGTCAAGCCTGCGAAGACAAAGATGAGCAAGGCTCCAGAAATCAGGCATAACAGGGCCGTGATAACCAATCCGTGTTTCATCTCTCTCTCTGTAATCGCGCCACTTTGCATCTCACGCTGCGGGCCAACGCGCTTCACGTTGTCAGTGCCTTTCTTGAAGTCGCCGTAGTCATTGGCGAGGTTGGAGAGGATTTGGAGCAGGATGGCGGTGAGGGCAGAGAAAATGATTGTCAGCCATGGGGTCGGCCCTTCGACAGGCTCAGGGACCTTTGCAATTGCCAAAAAGCCACCTAACAGCACTCCAGAAAAAGAGAGCAGCACCGTCCTCGGACGGGCTGCTTTAATCCATGTTTTAAACTTTGCCATTCCTTTATAATTTCACAAAACCTACAAAACTTACAAAACCTCTTTTTGCTAAACAGGGAAAGTCGCCAACCGGCTCCTTTCCGACGCATCCTTCGGATGCCCATCTATCATACCGATTGTGTTTTAAAAACCGACGTTAGTCGGGGGGGCAACGGCAAGCGGTTGCGAGCCGTTGCTTGTTCCCACGACCATTGTTTTGATGGTTTTGTCGGTTTTGTGACTAAAAAATCATCTCCGACGGCCTCCGCCACGACGGCGCGGTGAATAGTAATCGCCATCGTCATAACGGCTGGCGCCACGGCGACCACGGCCTGAGTCGCGCGAGGAGGAGCCTCTCGACGAACCACCTCTTGAGCTGCCGCCACGCGATGATGAAGAGCCACCCCTCGACGAGCCACCACGGCTGCTGCCGAAGCCACGCTCGGCGTTGCGCTGCTTGCGGCTCGGACGATCGTCGTCGTCGATGAAGACATCGATGTCGTCCAAATGGTCTTTCCAGTCGGGGTCAAGCCATTCGCGACCGTCGCGCGAGCGTTCCGACTTGTAGTAAGGTTTGTCGTCGTCGAAGTCTTTCTTTTTCTTCTTCGATTTCTTCTCGGAGAACTCTTCGTATTTGGTCTTGCGCTCTTTCTTCTCGCCAAAGTCGTCGCGCTTCTCACGGCGTTCGCCACGGAACTCGTCGCGTTCGCGGCGTTCCTTGCGCTCCTTCTTCTCGCCAAAGTCCTTCTTTTCGCCGCTTTTCTTACGGTCGGGCTGGTCTTTGGCCACCTCCACCACGATGCCACGCGGGTTGCTGTGCGGGTCGGCGAAACATTCCAGAATCATCGGCACGAAGCTCTCTTCCACGTCGACGTAGGAATAGTCGCCAAAGAGGTCGATGCGCCCAATCGGGATGTTCTTCGAGCGGGTCACGTCGTTGATCTTGCCGATGATTTTCTGCGGCAGGATGTGGTCGTTCTTGCCCATGCCGAAATAAAGGCGCTTCATGGTCTCGTCGCGATGCTCACGCTCCTTCTTGACTTCTCTGCGGTCTTTCTTCTCGTCTTTTTCGTTGACGTTGAGGTCGACGGCATCCTTGTAATAATCCAAGAAACGGTTGAAGTTGAGCGCCACCATGCGGGTGATGAGTTCCTCACGGCTCATCCACTCCAGCTTGCGGAACACGACGGGCAAGTAGTCGTCGATCTCCTCGCGGTTGATGTCGACATGCTCGATGCGGTCGATGTGGTTGAAGAGTTGTTTCTCGCAGACCTCCTTGCCGGTGGGGATGATGCCTTTCTCGAAGGGACGTCCCACGATCTTTTCGATTCTCTTGATTTTGCTCTTTTCGCGCAAATTAATGAGACTGAGGCAGATGCCACGTTTGTCGGCGCGACCCGTACGGCCCGAGCGGTGCACATAGGTCTCGATGTCGTCGGGAAGGTTATAGTTGATGATGTGCGTCAGTTCCTTCACGTCGATGCCACGTGCGGCCACGTCGGTGGCGACGAGCAGTTGCAGCGAGCGTTTGCGGAAGTGGTCCATCACGTTGTCGCGCATGCCTTGCGACAGGTCGCCATGCAGGGCGGCGGCGTTGTAACCGTCTTGGATGAGGTTGTCGGCAATCTCTTGCGTTTCAAGCTTGGTGCGGCAGAAGATGATGCCGTAGATGGCTGGTGTGTAGTCGATGATGCGTTTCAGCACCGAGTAGCGGTCCTTGGCAGCCATCATGTAATAGATGTGGTCGACGTTGGCGGTGCCTGAGTTGCGTTCGCCCACGGCCACCTTCATGGGGTCGGTCATGTACTTGTTGAGGATGGCCTCTACCTCTTTCGGCATGGTGGCCGAGAAGAGCATGGTGTGGCGTCCTTCCTTGGGCATGTATTCGAGGATGTCGTCCACTTCCTCTTGGAAGCCCATGTTGAGCATTTCGTCGGCCTCGTCGAGGATCATCGTCTTCACGTTGCTGAAGTCGACGCGGTTGCGACGGATCATATCGCGCAGACGGCCAGGCGTGGCCACGATAATCTGCGGTTTCTTGGCTAAGTCCTTGAATTGGAGTTCGATGCTGGCGCCGCCATAGACGGGCACAATCAGGATTTCGGGGATGTAACGGGCATAGTTGCGCAAGTCTCTGGTAATCTGCATGCAGAGCTCACGCGTCGGACAAAGGATGAGCGCCTGGACGCAACGCTGCGTGGCGTCGATCTTGTTCAGCAATGGCAAGCCAAAGGCAGCCGTCTTGCCCGTTCCCGTCTGTGCAAGGCCCACAAAGTCAACATCTTTCTCAAGGAGTACAGGAATAGCCTTCTCCTGTATTGGCATAGGATTCTCAAACCCCAGCTCCTTAATCGCCTTCAACAGAGCGGGATTCAATCCAAAATCGGTAAATTGTGACATGAAATTGTAATAAGGTGTTTAAATGAGGCTGCAAAAGTAGTAATAATTAGCGAATTAGGGCACAATTATCTTCATTTTAGTGGTTTTTTGGCGTTTTTTATGTTTCTTTTCCCTATTTTTGCCCTATGAAAATGACGCGCAACACCATCCTCCTATCGCTTTTCCTGCTCCTGTCGGCTTCGTTCTTTTCGTGCAAGGGGCATAGACGCGGCCATGTCGTGATTCACACCGACAGCCTTTTCATCGACATGAACAAGGAAATCGCGGCCAAACGAGCCCAACAGGCCGACAAGGTCTTCACCGGGCTGGCACGCAACGGCATGAACGGTGTGGTGCTTTATGCCGAGCAGGGACAGATCATTTACGAACGCGCTTTCGGCTGGCGCGACCTCAACAGCCGCCAGAAAGACTCGCTGCGCATCGATGATGCCTTCCAACTCTCGTCGGACTCGAAGATGTTTACCGCCGAGGCCGTCATGCTCTTGAAAGCCGATGGCAAGCTCGACTACGACGATGACGTCAGGAAATACATCCCCACGCTGCCCTATGAAGGCATCACCATCCGACAATTGCTCAACCACCGCTCGGGCTTGCCGCGCTATGATGCCATGGCCGACAAGCATTGGCCCGACCGCAAGAAGCCTTTCTCGAACGACGCGATGATCAAGATGTTGGCCGAAAAGAAGCCCGAGGTGTATGGCGCACCCGATGCCGGCTTTTTCTACAACAACATCAACTACGCGCTGCTGGCCACGGTGGTGGAAAGCGCCAGCGGGCAGCATTTCGAGGACTTCATGCGAGAGCGCATTTTCGAGCCTTTGGGGATGACGCATTCCTATATCTATTCGATGCGCAACGAAAGCGAGGTGTCGATGTACATGCCTACCGAGGTTCATGGTCACGAGATGTACCGAAGCGGTCCGGTGAAGACGCAAAACGACTACTTGAATGGTGTGATGGGCGACAAGATCATGTATTCCACGGTGGACGACCTATACAAGTTCAATCTTGCGCTCGACCATCAGCAGTTGCTGCCCGACAGTCTGCAAAGGGAGATGTTCGAGCCAGGCTCGCCCGAATGGAAAAACGACGAGAACTATGGCTTCGGCTGGCGCATGACCAAGCTTTATCCCGACCAATATTTCCATTTCGGCTGGTGGAAAGGTTATCGCAGCCTCATCATCCGCGACGCCAAGCATCGGCGTTTCCTGGCCATCTTAACCAACACCACGGCGTTGATTCCCACCGACGTGCCTTTTGATTTCGTGGCCGACACCACGGTGCAACTGCCCGAAGCGGAGGCATGGGCCATGTAGGCTTTTATTCCTTCACCACCTTGTCCGAGAAAGATGTTCCGTCCGTCAAGGTGACCTTCATCACGTATTGCCCTGGGGCGAGGCCTTGCAGGCTGAGGCTTTCGAGTCCCGAGCCTTGGCTGCGCACGAGGCGTCCTTGCAGGTCGTAGAGCTCGATCTGACGTGGCTCCACGTCGGGCGAGTATTGCAGGCGGAGATAGTCGTTGGCGGGGTTGGGGTAGATTACACAGGCACTTTCTCTTTCAGCAACACCTGTTCCCGAGAAATGAGCTACAAGTTGAGTGTCTTCTTCTAACACAAAACCATACGGGTTCTCCGTTGAAACCTGGTTGCCGTTGACTTCCCAAAATAAGAACGAGCATCCATCATTGGGGACGGCCTCCACTAACACCGTATCATCTTCGCAGGTAGCCTCTTTCAGAACCCTGACCGTTCCTGTGGTTTCATCGGCTGATGCCACCGATAAAACCACCATTAAACCCTCGTGTAAATTGGTGAAATTGCTCCATCCTTCGGCGTTCTGATAGGCCTCTAAAGTGCCACATGGAACAAAAATCGGAAGATCTAATGGCAGATAGCTTTGATTCACGATGTATTTCAACTCGGGAGGTGTGGTGGCCTTGATGACCATTGCTTCCAAACGAGTATTGCTAAAGGCGGGCTCAGCTATGAAGTTGATGGATTCGCCAATTATGATCCTTGTAATGCCTATACACGAATCTAATGCAAAAGCTTCAATCCGCTCAACGGAATCGGGGATGATTAATTCTCCAGAAAAAAGACTAACGCAATGTGAAAAAGCCTCAATTCCAATGGAAGTGACGCCTTGAGGAAGATTGATTTCCGACAAGTTGACACAATTCATGAAGCATCCGTTTCCTATTGTCTTCAGACTTTCGGGAAGGGAAACCTTGGTTAGGCTTGAACAATTGCTAAAGGAGCTTTTTCCGGTTGTTTCCCAACCTTCAGGAATCGTCAATTCGGTAAGACTCGAACAATGGTCAAAAAAACCGTATCCACTGAGCTGAATGCCTGGATGAAGTTTGATGGCACCGATGTTTTTGCAATATGAAAAAGCCTGACCGTAGATTATTGTGACAGACAATGGTATATGAAGTGTACCGGTAAGGCTCTCACACTCACTGAACGCTTTATAGCCTATTGTGGTCAAACTATTGGGAAATTTGACAGAAAGAAGTTTATTGCACGACCAAAACGCATGGTTCCCTATTTCCGTCACGCCTTCTGGTATCACAAGTTCATCCGAAAGGCCGGTGCATTGTGCAAAACAATAATCGCCGATGATGGAGATTGTATTGGGAAGCACAAGGCCAGTGAGTCTTGAGCAGTCTTGGAAAGATCCGTAGCCTTCATAGGTGTAATCATAATCTACACTTATCTTCGTCACAGAATTGGGAATGACAAGTGTGCCCGTAAATCCACATGACGTAAAAGCTTGTGCTGCAATTTCCGTGACCGAATTAGGGATTACTAACGTACCACTCAGCCCACTGCATCCAGAAAACGTACTGCCATAGATTTTCGAAATAGAGTTTGAGAGCTTAAGTTGGCCGTCAAATCCTGCGCAGTTCTGGAAGGCTCTTCCAAGCATTAGAGTAACGGAATTGGGGATGACAAGGTCACCAGTGAAGCCGCTACAATCAAAAAATGCGTAAGCCTTAATGGTATTCACCGTTTTTGGAATGTTCAATTGTCCCGTCAGACCAGTGCATCCGAGAAAAGCCATGTGTCCAATTTGAGTTACCGTATATGTGGTTCCGTCGTAATTCACTGTTTCAGGAATGACCAGTTCTCCCTGTGCTGACGTACCGTCGACGTGTCCATCAAGACTCACCTGCGGTGGGTCGGTGCTGATGATGGAGTAGAGCAGGTTTCCCGATTGGAAGTCATAAGCCAGGGCTCGAAGAGCGAGACTGGCCAAAAGGACTAATAAGACTTGTTTTTTCATGGTTGTATAGGTTTGTTTTTATGATATGGCAAAGATAGCAATTATTTATTTCACAATAACCAATTTCCCATTTTGTGAATACTTTCCACTAATTCCACTAAACTAGATGCTAAAGAGATCGTGTTTATGGCATGTGTTTCTCCAATGCATAGGCCTAAAGCGCAAAGTGCGATAATGATTAAAGCTTTTTTGTTCATACATGAGATAGTTTTAAGTTTAACAAATTGATTAGATAACATGCATGTCGTGAATAAAAACACGATGCAAAAATAGGCCATAGGATGGTCGTCCGAAATGCCGTCCGAACTTTTTCGGCGGTCATATCGTGTTAAGTTGTTTTATTACAAACTGTTACAACTTTTGTCGTCCGAACTTTTCAAGTCTGGACACCGAACTTTGAGGTGAAAAACACCGCGATTTTCTTGAAAACCGCTATCGTTTTTCTTCTTGTTCCACCGTCTTGCGGACCTTGGTGCGAAGCTTGTCGAGCACGCTGACGCTAACTCCGAGCAAAGTGGCTTCGCCCAAGCGCGACAACTTGAGGCGCGACAACATGCACACGCGACGCTCCATCTCATCCATGTCAGGATATTTCAGTCCTATGGTTTCCCACAGGCCGGGATAGAGCGAATCGAGTACTTCCTTCACGGCTTCCCAATGGTCGCCGTCGCCGAACACTTCTTTTTCCAAGTCCTTGGCGGCAATCTTGTCTATCGGGGTCTTAAGGCAATAGTCGAGCTTCAGCATGGCCATGAGCCTTTTATGAAGCATGTCTGAAAGTTGTTGGGCCGCGTCCTCCACCTTTTGCTCATGCCTCATGTTGCTTTCCACCAAAGCCTTATTCTGTTGCATGAAGTGGAACAGGTTGGCGTTGGCTTCGGCTTCTGCCTTTTGAGTTTGTGCCAATTTAATTCTCGATATGGCGAAAGCCATTAATCCCAAAATGGCCACCACGCTTATGACGAGAATGATGCGATGCCTCAAAAATATCTTTTGATTCATGGTATTTTGCAAGCTCTCATAATTATACTGTTGTTGGATGCGGTATACACTTTGATCGTTTCGTAGCTGCATCACTTCATACTGGAGAGTTTCGTGTTTTTCGCGGTAAGACAATGCCAAAGAGTCGCTGCCTTGGCTTTTGGCAAAACGCGACAAAGCGTTATAAACCGAGGCCTTGGTTTCGTCATTCACTTTGGCATTGGGCAACAAGTCCTCAAGCTGGTTGTAGTAGAATGCTGCAGAATCTGGTTTGCCATAATTGATGTAAGTATCACCTAGGTTAAGGTAAAGCAAAGGCAACCTGCTGCTATCGGGTTCCACCTCCAATTGCTTTAGAAAGTGAATTGACCTCTCATACTTTCCTTGTAACTGACATAATACGGCATAATTGTTCATCACTTTATGTCTCATTATGGATGAATTGTCTTTATAGGCACATGCAAGACTCTGGTCGAGGTACATCGCTGCGCTGTCGTATTCGCCACAAAGCATATAGCAACAGGCCATGCTGTTCAACACTTTTGTACAATCAAAATACTGATTGCACAATCTTTCATTTGCCATCTTAAACAGAATCAAAGATTCGTACTCCATGCCATCATCATACAGCATCTTCCCCATCTTGTATTCCGCCCGAGCCACGGTAAGGCTGTCGCTGGCCATCATGCCATACTGCTCCGCCTCCTTGAACGAGCGCATGGCGGCCTCCTTCTCGTCGTAGTGCTGCTGCACGAAGCCGCTGTAGAGCGCGGCGTGGGCGGCCTTGGCGAAGTCCTCCTTCCTGGCGTAATAGGCGGCGGCGCGCTCCAGCTCGGGGCTGGTGGAGACGTTGCCACGGTCGTCGAAGAATTCGTCGTCCATCACGGGCGAAATCTCCTGCCCGCGGTCGCCGAAGAGGGCCTCGGCCTGCAGCAAGGCCATGTCCATGCGCTCGCGCTCGCGGAAGTTCACGGGCATGCGCAGCACGCTGTCGACAAGGCGCGCGGTGCTGTCGGGCAGGGTGTCGGCCAAGCGCTCGGCACGTTTCACCATGCGCCGCGCCTCGTTGGTGGTGCCGTCGCAGGCGGCCAAGGCAAGCATGAGCGCCAAGACGATTATGGAAAACCATCGTTTCATGCCTGCAAAAGTAAGAAAAAACAATAAAAAAAGACGCAAAAATCCCTTTGGAGGATCTTTGCGTCCGTCTCTTTTGGCATTATTGTTCTTACTTCACCACCAGCTTGAATCCCACGCCGTGCACATTCTGGATATCGACATCGGGGTCGTCCCTGAAATACTTGCGCAATTTGGTGATGTAGACATCCATCGAGCGGGCGTTGAGGTAGGAGTCCTCTTCCCAGATTTGCTTTAAAGCCCTGGAACGCTCCAACGTGTTGCCCATGTTTTCGCACAGAAGCAACAAAAGGTCGGCTTCCTTCGAAGTCAGTTTCTTGGTCTCGGCACCCTTGGTGAGCACGTGACGCGGCGCGTCGAACGTGTAACCTCCAAGGTGGAAAACCGAAGGCTGGGCCTGCACAAAGCTGCATCTGCGATGCACGGCCGTGATGCGCGCCAACAGCTCATCCATGCTGAACGGCTTGGTGATATAGTCGTCGGCGCCAATGCGGAACCCCTCCAATATATCGTCCTGCTCCTTCTTCGCCGTGAGGAAAATGATCGGCGTGCCAGGATGGGTGCTCTTGATTTGTTTCGCAAGGGTGAATCCGTCCATGACGGGCATCATGACATCAAACACACAAAGGTCATATTCGGCAGCGTTAAAGCTATCCAAAGCCTCCTGACCATTAATACAAAGTGTGGTGACAAAACCTTTAGCGTCAAGAAATGCCTTGAGAAGGATACCCAAGTTCTTGTCGTCTTCGGCCAATAAAACTCTAATTTGTGACATATTGCTATAATAAAAAAACGTTGTTAAATGATATTCTTGCACTTAAACGAAGTGCCCTAAAAAAATATTGTGCAAAGATATGAAAAATATCATTTGTTATTCATTCAAACTCAAAAATTTATCTCAAAGATTCATTTTTTTGTCTTATCTTCGCAGCATCTTAAATATCAATCGTATGAAAATCGACCTCTCTCACCTCAATCCTTTCCTTGAAAAGGATGTTATCAACAGATTAGAACAAAGAATATCTGCAACTTACCAAACCATTTACCAGAAAACAGGCGCTGGCAACGATTTCCTCGGCTGGGTGAGCCTGCCTTCTGAAACCGACGAAAACCTGCTCGCCGACATCGAAAAAACGGCCAATGCGTTGCGCAAGAAGTCGGAAATCTTCGTCGTCATCGGCATCGGCGGCTCCTATTTGGGCGCCCGTGCCGTCATCGAAGCCTTGCAAAACCACTTCGCACCGCTTACGGGCGAAAAGCCGCTCATCGTCTATGCAGGCCACAACATGAGCGAAGACTATCTCCACGACTTGCTGGCCGTTTTGGACAAAAAAGACTATTCGCTGGCGGTCATCTCCAAGTCGGGCACAACGACGGAGCCTGCCATCGCCTTCCGCATCCTCAAGCAACACATCATCAACAAATACGGCGAACACGAAGCCGCCTCGCGCATCGTGGCCATCACCGACAAGGCCCGTGGCGCCTTGAAGCAATTGGCCAACGTGAAGGGCTACAAGACCTATATCGTCCCCGACGACGTGGGCGGCCGCTTCTCGGTGCTTACCCCCGTCGGACTACTGCCTATCGCCGTGGCGGGCATCGACATCCGTCAGTTGGTGGCAGGAGCCGTGGCTATCGAGAAGTTCTGCAAGGTGCACCCCACACCCGACAACCCCGTTTCGCAATACGCCGTGGCGCGTCAGGCACTCTACGCCCAAGGCATGACCAACGAGATCATGGTGAACTACGAGCCACGCTTGGTCTACTTCAGCGAATGGTGGAAGCAACTCTACGGCGAGAGCCATGGCAAGCAGCACAAGGGCGTCTTCCCCGCCTCGGTCACCTTCAGCACCGACCTCCACTCGATGGGACAATACATCCAAGATGGCCTGCGCAACCTCTTCGAGACGGTGATTTCGGTCGAAAACTCGAACCACGAGCTGCGCATCCCCATGGAAAACGACGACCTCGACCAACTCAACTACATCGCTGGCAAGCGCATCTCCGAAGTTAACCACAAAGCTGAACTCGGCACCGTGTTGGCCCACGAGGACGGTGGCGTGCCCAACATCCGCATCGTCATCCCCGAAGTGTCGGCCTACGTGCTCGGCGAACTGATCTATTTCTTCGAGATGGCGTGCGCCGTCAGCGGCTATCTGCTGGACGTCAATCCCTTCGACCAACCTGGCGTTGAGGCCTACAAGAAGAATATGTTCGCCTTATTGGGCAAAAAAGGCTTTGAGGAGCAAACGGCTGCGTTGAACAAACGTTTGAATCTTTAGATTTGGGCTTGTAGGGCTGTCACACCGTGGCAGCCGCATAACCAACAAGCGGCTGCCGTGGTACGACAGCCCTACATGCCATAATATGACAGCCCTACATGCTGAATTGAAAAATTGTGTATCTTTGCACCTTCAAAACAAAAGATTACATCTAAAATGGACGTACCTAAAGACGACGTAAACTCCCAGTTTACATTCACTTACGACGACATCAAAGGCACGGTGCACGTCGTGGATCACCTCACGGGTGAAGAATATGACCTTTTGAAAGAAGACACCGGCTGGTTTGATGCCGAATTCAAATTTGATGTTTAAGGATTATTTTCTCACGCAGAATAATGTGAATTATGGGAATGACAAAAACTTGTTCTCATAATTCTGCGAATTCTGCGTGAGAAAATTCTATTTTTTACGTTTCCAGGTT
>Ga0247608_10005559_pt1 | contig 13580 bp, 1 predicted proteins | sample 176DNAGHGlowgp2_FD_193490 | JGI IMG/M metagenome (GOLD analysis project Ga0247608, IMG submission 193490) | Sheep rumen microbial communities from Palmerston North, Manawatu-Wanganui, New Zealand - 1766 DNA GHGlow gp2 | ecosystem: Host-associated > Mammals > Digestive system > Stomach > Rumen ...
ATTGGGGATTGGGGATTGGGCCCAATCCCCAATCCCCAATCCCCAATCCCCAATCCCCAATCCCCAATTTAAATATTTTTAATTATTTATTTTATTTTTATTTTATAATAATATATTTTCAAATATAATTAATTTAAATTAATTAATAATTAATTTTAATTAATTATAAATTAATTTTAATAACAATTTCAAAAAATGAAAAAAATAATTTTATCTAAAGTTCATTAATAAACATAAAGTTTTAATAATAATAGTCTAAGCAAATGAAATTAAAATTAATAATAATAAACTAATAACTTAAATTTAAATTTAGATTTAATATCTAGAAATTAAGCATCACAAGTATCTCTACAAATATTATCAGAACACAAAGATTGAGTGTGTCCACATGCAATACTTTGACTACATTGACTATAGTCAGTTACACATTGATTATTTTGGCATCTATAAGGAGTTTCTTCTGGGCATTTTGGTAAGGCAGCACAATAAATTTCATTACTAACACAAGTTCCATCTGGACAGGCAACATCTTCTTCATTGGGGCAGGTAAATGACGAAGGACACTGATGGTCATAAGTAACAATAGCTTGTCCAAGACATCTAACTTTATTATTTTCACGGAATTCTGTGACAACACAATCATAATAAGATTCTCTACAACTTAGATCTGCACATAAAACATATCCAATTGGACATACTCTTTGATTTGGACCATGATAATCTTGTTGTCTACAAATACCATCATAGAACATTGTATAGTCATCTCCATATTTGAAGCAATTAGATTTACTTTTCTTAAAAGCTGGACACATATCAGGTCTATCCTCTGGAACGCAATACTTCATTATTGAACATCTAATAAATCCTTCAGGGCAATCACAATCAATTTGTGATTTAGTACATTGCTCTGTACCATTAACCTTGCATTTGAAAGGTTTTTCTAAAGGGCAATCATTTGGAGGAACTATACATTCTTGAATATTTCCAACACATTTATTTGTATTAGGACATAAAATTGAAGTAGAACCTGAGCATACTTTTTTACTTAATTCTACTTTGACTGGTTCACCATATTTTTCTTTGTCAACTAATAAATCAAATACATAAGTACCATGCATTTCTGGGACAAATTCAACATTATAAGTACCATCATTATTATCAATGACTTCTGTTTCTACAGGTATATTATCAACTGTTTCTAATACTAATTTTCCATTAGCAGTAAATATTTCTCCTCCTTTAGTTATTTTGTTTCCATATACATCATAGCATTGGAATGAGAAGTAAGTCTTTACATTAACTTCTGCATCATCTAAAGGAGTTAAATCGAAATGTTCATTTGTTTCTGCTCTGCATGGTCCTGGTAAAATAGTAAATATTGGCAATTTTTGGCCATGATTAACTGTTAAAACTTCTTTTCCTTTATAATATAAGTGTAATTGGTGAGGACCTACTTTTCGAATACCAACATCAAATGTTAAATTACCTACTTTCTTTTCCATCTTTGTGCTCTCAAATGGAGTATATGTATCATTTTGAGTGAAGTTAATTGTCATGTCATCATATAAAGGTTCATCTATTTTGTTTCCATATCTATCTTCTCCAGATACACTAAATTGGACATTTTCTAAAATAGAAATATGATCAGGGTCAAATTCATAATATAGCAAAAATTCTTCATATCCCAAAGGTAAGCAGACTTGGTCATATTTAGCAATAAGACTATCATTTCCAGTAACTCTAATTATATAGTTTCCAGCAATTGTATATTTATCTTCTTCAGTAGCAATTATTTGATATTCATTATTGCATTCTTTTTCTGGATGATCTATTTTTTTGACATTATATGTCTTATTGAATAATTTAGTTGAATTTAATGGACCAGTAACATGGATTTTGAATTGTTTGCTATAATCTTCATTAAAGCATTCTCCTTTCTTATCAAAAGTATATAGCCACATATCTAATATTTCTCCTACATGAATTAATTCTTTATTTGATGAAACTATTTGAGTTTGTAAATAGTCAATTTCAACTCTAATTGTTATGTTAATATTTTCAGGGAAGCAATAAACGCTATCATCTCCATCGTTATAAAGAACATTAATACTCATATTTCTAGGTGGATATTTTGGATAAGCATATATGACATAAGTTTTTTCATCAGGTAATAAAGTTAGATTGATGACTGGTAAAGGTTCTTCATTACTAATTAAGCTTAAATATGGTTCATCAACACAATCATGTCTTCCTTCGAATAAGTTATCGAATTTATCTGCAAGAGTGAATCTGAATTCAAGTGGATCATCAACATTGACTTCTTTTTCTGGTTGAACTGTGATAACAGTGTATCTTTTATCTGGAACTTTACAAGGGAAAACAGTATAATAAGCAGGGCCGACATTTCCTTTTTCTTTTTTGTTCTTAGCTGGATCTGCTAATAAAACATCCATGACATAATTTCCTTTTTTCTCAGAATAAATAGTGATAGTGTAAATACCATATTCTGAACCAGATTTTTCAACAAATGATTTGAAGGATTTATCTGCTTTATCTATCTTAATTTCAATGTCTTTTGAAATATCAATATCATCGTTGTATAACAAGCTTTCTTTTGTTCTTAATTCAAGAGTGAATTTTTCATAATTTCCAGCAATGAAAGATGTATTCTTGGGTTTCAAGATGCATTTTTCAAGGACATAAGGTCCATTTCCATGTCCTTTATCATCTTTTGATACTATGATATTATATTTGAATGGTGCTTCTCCTAAAGAAGTTTTAACTTTATAAGTGAAATCATAAGTTCCGCTGACTAAGTGCTGGTAGGTATGAACATAGGTAGCATTTCCATTGAAATCTAAATCAAAGTTTCCAGGATTTTTGGTTACTGAGAAAACAATTTGGTCCATTTGATTACCTGACATAACTGGCTCAAGTACATTTGCATCAGCTGGAATATTAGAAATGTAATTGTTATATTTGTCATATAAGGTAATATTTAATAATAATACTTCATTAGTGTCAACTGTGAAACTATCTCCATTCTTATATTGAGTAAATGATCCTTTGGTTACTTCTCTTGATAAAATGGAATTCATTGGGTCTGGGTCTCCTGCAATAACAACAATAATAACATTAGATGTATCAATTTTATCTTTGTTATCATAAACAACAGTAACTCTAACATTTCCAACAATAGTAACTGGAGTTAAGGAAGTATAGAATTCTTTTCCAAATAATTCATCATATTTTGGACTTGAGGCATGCTCTTTATTTCCTGCATCAATGAAGGTTGCGTTGAATTTATCTTTGTAATCATTGATATAAAGGGCATTATCATATTGATCAAATGCTTCTATGCTTACAGCTGGGTGTGAACCGGCTGGAATTGGTGTATCTTTTTCTTTAACAACTGTCTTTGATAAATCTATTTTACCTGGATGAATTGTGAAGATTGATTCATTTGGTAAGTATAATCCTTGAGGACCTGATTTTTCAGTATAGACAACATAGACTCCGGCTTTGGTGGCAGGAACAGTATATTTTCTGAATCCGGTTGTGGTGTTAGTTTCAGAGGTAGTTTTATCAACAACACTTCCTCCTCTTAATGCTACTTGAATTCCTACAACTTCTTGTAATGTTTCAGCCAAGTTTCCATATTGATCATATGAGGCAACTTCAAATACATATGGAATATCTGCATTTCCATCTAATAATACTGAACTATTCTTACCGTCTTTATAGTATTTTTCTAATATTTTTGTTCTTACTACTTCATCTGGAGAAACTTCCATTTCAGGGTTCATATCTTTAACTAATACATCATTTACATAAACTTTCAAAGGACATTTTATTAATTTTGGATAAGTATTTGCTTTTTGGGTTGTAACTGTAATATAGAAAACTCCTAAAGTACCAGCATTTTCTTGGGTGAAGCTAAATGTTTTATCTTCTTTATCACATGATTCAATTTTGAATTTAAATCCATCCCAGAAGTTCTTTCTGACATTATCTTTAGTTCTAATTTCAATTAACATATATCCGAATTTTCCTGCAATATATTTCAAATTTTGATCATTAATGTGAGTGTGTTGATAATCAGCTGGATCATTAGAACCACCTTTTCCATCTCCTTCAAGTGTAATATTATAAGTTAATTTATCTTTTCCATCGGTAAATACTAAGTCATAATAACCTCCGACTAAGGTTGCCCAAGTTACGGTTTCTCCTGGTACATCATTAATTACAAATTCAGCATAAGCTTGATTCTTATATTCTTTGTTATTCAATTTCAAATTATAAACAACTGAGGAGTTTTGACTTTTGAAGTAAGCTTTATATGTCTTTAGTTTTTCTTCAGGAATTAAATCTATATCATTCAAATATTGATCTCTTGGATATAATCTATATACTGGTTCTTCTTTAGTATTATGTTCAACTGTACCATTTTTCAAAGTTTCGAAAGTATTTTTAACTGAGTCATATCTTAAAACATTAGTATCAGGGAAACTGATATCTTTAGCCTTAATGTTAATTCTGCATGATCTGCAATGTACTTGCTTAGTATCAATAAATCCATAGACAGTAGTGATACCTTTTATGAAGAAGGCTCCAGGATATGATAGAACATTAAGACCATCTTTATTTTCTACACTGTATTTAATAGTCATTACTTTCTTTTCAGATTGGACTTCATTTGAATATTTAACTTGATAAGGAGAAACATCTTTATATTCCATGGCATCAATATAATTATTATATTTATCATAAGGAGTGATATAAACTTTGACTTCTTCACCAACATATCTTTCAGTATGACTAACATCGACTATACTGTTATCGGCATCTGGTTCTCCATGAGTGAAGAGAATTGTATATTTGTCTAATGGGAAATAGAGTCCAGTACAAACATGTTCACCTGCATATGTTGAAGTTAAAGTAATTATAATTTCTCCATTGGCTTGGGCGGCTAAATCAGCTACATATTTATGTCCAACAATTGTAGAATTAGATGGAACCATCTTAATTTCTAAAGTTGAAAGTGGGAAATTAATATTTGTAATTAAGTTGTCATATTTGTCATATAATTTATTGATCATTTGGAATTTGTCTTCTACAGAAACTGATCCCAAATTAGAAACAGTGATTTCTTCTCCAGTCATTCTGAATAATCTTGATTTGGCAGGAGCACCTGGGACAACTTTGAGAGTGACTTTTTGTGGTACTTCTTTGCCTTCAACGAAGACTGTTACTTTAAATGGATCTTTTTTCTCAGTGCATACGAATTTAATATCATATTGACCTGGTTTTTCATTTTTAGCTAATGAATAAGTACATTTTTTGACATCATCTGGGAATTTGACAGAAATATTATCTTCTGGTTTTTCATACCAATAGTTTTTACGTTTTTCATCTTTGGTTCTCAATTCCAAAAATACTGAATCTTCTTCTCCAGCGACTAAAGTGAGTTCAGTTGGATTAATATAAGTTTTGTTAGCATCGACTGGACCGGAGTCACCATCATTGTATCCTCCAGTTAATTGAACTGGGAAAGTGATTTGTTTATTTTTATCAGTTTGAGTTGCAACTAATTTATATTTATCTCCATTTGGTAAATAATGCCATTTGCTCTCATTTTCATCATTATTTTGTGATTTGCAAACATTGGATAATTTAGTCAGAACATTTGTTGAAACGCATAATTTGACATCAGTGACAATAATTTCAGTGGCTACTTTTAATTCGGCAACTTCAGTTTTGTTAGTTACTGCATTCATGAATCTATCATAGAAGAAAAGTTCGAAGTTAGGAAGAATAGAAGTTGGTAAAACATTTAATTCAGTTCTTGACATTTCTTTATCTTCATTTTTATTAAATACTCTTGTTTTATAGAAGTCAATTACATCTGGATATATAGGGAATTGGCAATTTTTGCAATTGACATTTTTATCATCATAATCTACAGTAAAATCAGCATCTCCTGCTTTGGTTATATTAGTTTTGCAACTGAAATGATCAGTAATTTTAGTTATATCACATTGCTTTGATATGTCAGTTTTATTTTCTTTGTTAATTTCATAATCCACATCGAATTTAGATAAATCTTCAGTAGTTACATTGGTTACATCATTTCCAAATATATCTTTAGGATATACATTTACTGTAGTGATATCTCCAGCTCTGACATTATCAGTTTTTACTACTTCGGCATATGAATGTTCTGGGTCAATTGGTCCACTCCATAATTTATAAGTATAAGTGTTACCGTTATATTCAGGAGTTAATTTAATTGTGGTTACTTTAGTGCATCCATATTGGACATTTAAGTATAAATTGTCAGAAACCCAGTTATTTGGAGTTAAAGTATGTCCCTCAACAGAAATAGCTTTTGTTAATTGTTCTAATTTTGATTTAGGATATTTAGTATCATCGAATAAGTCAGTAAATAAGTTACCATATTCATCTTTTGGTGTAAATTGGACAATTGATGGATTGACAACAGTACCATCAACGGCACCTCTGACATATTCTAAATATAGGGAACCACTATGTGTGATATGTAAAGTAACTTTTTGTGGAATTTCTTTATTGGAATAACTTAAAGTTAAAACATTATCTTTTCCAGAACTAGCTACATATTGTATTACTAATAATTTAGCTTGACCATCTTTCTCTCCTAACTGTTTCTTGATTACAAGTTGAGTGTTATTTAATCCATATGAGTTAGTTACTTCTAAGGCATTAAGATTAACTTCATGATTCCATCTTAGACCATCCTTTGCTCTGAATTCAATATCTATTTCATATTGTTTTCCAGCAATACCATCAATATAAGTAGGTCTGACATCAGTTTTGCTCAAATCATAAGATGAGGAAGGTGATACATCTTTATCTCCTAATAAATAAACTGGATATTTAATTAATTCTCCATCATAAGTAATATCTAAAGAGTATAAGCCTAAAGGCAATTTGTTGAATACTGGATCTCCATCTTTATATGAGAAATGAATATAATCACCTTTATTTAAATCAACATTTAATTCCCAACTATTATCTCCGAATGTCATGAAGCATGTTACTTTTTTGCTTTTGTCGAAGAGAACTATTTTTTCTCCATCTGCAGTATATAAATAGAATTTATAGAAAGGAGTGTATTTTTTATTATCGATATTTGTTTGGACAGTGGTTAGCATTAAGTTTTCTTTATTATCTCCAATATCATAGTATAATTTACTTGTTTTTAAATCAACTGTCTGATATGAAACAGTTACGTCTTTTTTCTCTCCTATTTGTTTTTTGTCATAAGTTACAGAAACTTTATATTTTCCTATTTCTTTATAAATATAATTATATTTCAATTTGAAATCATTTGTATTTGAATTATAAGTGTAAGCAAGATCTTTGTCCTTATTTGTCACAACACTAACTTTACCTTGTTCTTTATTTAATCTTCCTTCTTGAGTGCCAATGACTACTCCGAGTTTATCAACTAAAGTTACTAAGACTGTTGAAGTTTCTTTTATTATATATGCAGTTTTATCAATAGTCCAATATGATTTAGAGACATCGACTGCACCTGGGACTTTTGTGTAAATGAATGAATATTTTTTACCACTTTCAAGACAGACAATGCTCCAAACATGCTTAGTGATGGGTTCAGTTATACCATCAGTGAATAAGTAAGTTATTTTTGTTTCTCCATTCCATTGAAGCTTATAATATTTATTGCTAGATCCATATTTTTCTGATTCAATAGTAATTTCATTCTTTCCAATGACTGAAGTTTTGATATAATTTAAGTATTTATCTTTTAATTTGAAGGTAAAATTAATTTCATCATCATTTGAAGGATTTACTTTCCATGTATATTTATCAGAAGAAACTGAGAATTTCTCGACATCAACAACTTCGAGATAATAAGCTTTGTTACTTTTAACAATTAAGTCAATTTTTTGATCAACTTTCTTACCATCAACAGTAACAGTGAAGCTATTTGCATCATTTGCTTTAGTGCAAGATACTTTAATAGAATATTGTCCGGGTAAATCTCCTTTTTCAACTTTATAAGTACAATTTTCTTTGTCTTGAGCGAAATCAACTTTTATCTTTTCAGAAGGATTTGGATACCAGTAATTCTTACGGATGTTCTCTGCGGTTCTTATTTCCATAGTAGTTTTTCCTTCTTCTCCGGCTTTAATTGTTATATTGGTAGGATTGAAATTGGTTTTTGATAAATCTGCTTCTTCAGAAGAACCTTCTGAACCTCCTGTTATTTTCAAGGGATAAGTAACTTTGTTACTGCTTACATCTTTATCTTGAACATTTAATTTGTATTGATCACCATTTGTGACATATTGCCATTTGTTTAAGTTATCATCTCCGTTTGTTGCTGGACATAGAGTTGCGACTTTTTTGACACCTGAATTGGTTATGCATAATTTAACATCAATACCTCCAAAAGTAGTTGAAATATTTAATTTTGAGACTACTTGTGCACTCATTTGATTTTCATATTTATCAAAGAATGTCATTTCAAAGGTTGGTTCTTTCTTAGCTTCTATTTCATTTTTTATATCAGTTTTTAAGTATATTTCTTTATTTTTATATAAGGTCTTAATTTTTGAGAAATCTATTTCATTTGAAGTAAGGGTGAATTCACAAGATCTGCATTCTATTTCATCTTTTACATAATCAACATGGAATTCAATTTCTCCAGTCTTAGTAATAGTTGTGGTGCATTCAATACTTTTATAAACTTTTTCTGTATTTGAAGTTTTTCCTGATTTATTAGCTTCTTCAACTAATTTGCATTGAGTTACATTATTTTGACCATTATCATTAACTTGATAATATGTTAGGAATTCTTTCATGTCTTTTTCACCTAAGTCATCGATATCATTCTTATATTTATCTTTTGGATAAATCATTATGTTAGATTCAGTACCAGGACTTGCTCCTTTTTTGGTCAATTCAGCATATGAAGTTTCTGGATCAATTGGTCCGCTTCTAATTCTATAATCATAATGCTCTTCGAAATAATGAGAAGTTACTCTAACATTGGTTGAAATAGTTGACATATATTGAACTTTCAAATATTGTTCTCCTTCAAGGTAATTGTGAGTAGTTAATGGAACTCCATCGAATGATTTTCCAATAGTTAAAGAATCTAAAAATTCTTGAGTAGTTGATGAATTGAATAAATCAGTATATAAATTACCATAATTATCAACTGGTTTGAAGGTAAGAATAGGTGGATTGATAACATTTCCTTTGGTTGGTCCATCTACATATACTAATTTAGCGAATTCTGCACATTTTATTGTAAGAGAAACAGTCTTTGGTATTTTTTCATTATTATATATTAAAGTTAAAATATTATCATCTTTTGTAGTTACGACAGTTTGAGTAACATAAATAACAACTTGTCCTTTTTTGTATCCATCTTCTAATTTATAAGTGAATTTATCTCCTGATAAACCATATGAATTGCTTACTGAGAATTTAGATAAATCAACTTCATAATTCCATCTTAAGCCATCTTTTGCTCTGAATTCAACATTAATAGTATAAGTTCTTCCAGCAATACCATCAATATGTGTTGGCTTAACTTCTATTTTGCTTAAATCATAATCCTTTTCATTTGAGTAATCAGTATTTCCATCTCCTTTCAAATATAATTGATATTCTACTGTTTCTTTATCATCTGAAACAACTAATTTATAATCACCTCCTTTTAATGCTTTGAATTGTTCCATATCGCTATCTTTGTGGGTGAATTTTACATAATCTTTGTTAGTTTTGTCAACATTTAAATCTAAAGAAACACCTTGTCCGGTCATTTTGCATTTAAAGTTAGTTTTTTGATCATAATTTGTTAAAAATCCATCTTTGGTGTAAAAGATTAAGTTATAGAATGGACGTTGTCTAGTATTATCAATTGTATATCTTACATCAAAACTCATTTCAATAATGGTATCTAATACTAAATACATTTTACTATTTTTTAATGAATAGGCAGTATCAAGAACAACTAAGGTATCATTAGTTCCACATTTTAATGCAGTTCCATTGGAAGTTGCAGTAACTTTATAGACTCCTGAATCTTTGAAATTATATTTATATTTAATAGCATAAGCCGAAGTAATTGAATCAAATTCAAAAGTGACAGATTTACCATCAGAAGTTGTACCTTTTACAACAGTTTTAGCTTTGATATCTTCTAATTTACCTTCTTGAAGTCCTAATAATTGTCCGTTTGTATCTTTATAAATTACATCAACATATCCATATTCACCATTTTTAATCATGTTTTGTAATAAAATATAAATAGAAAGATCAAATGATACTTGATTATTTCCTCCTCTTCTCATACCATCATAGGTAATATAATATTTTGTGTTACAAGATGTATCTCTCATGAACAATATCCAAATAAATTGTCTATCTTCGAATGGAAGATTATCTCTGAAATAGTAATAGCCATCTTTTTCATTATAGGTAATATTTAGATGTTTATAATCAGCATTGCCAAATGGAACAGAAAAAGTATCAGCATTATTTTCAAAATAATTGTTTTTTGATATAGTATTATTGTATTTGTCTTTGAGTTTGAATCTGAAATAAAGATTTCCATCAAGGAAGTCACCTTTATATTCATAGTAATGATCTACATGGTGAGAATATAAATATTCAAAGTTTTCTGGTTTTTCGAATTCTAAATAGCATGCTTCGGGTTGCTTAGCAACAATATATATGCTTCTTATTTCTTCTCCCTTTATTTTGACATGTAAAGTACCTTGATAATCTGCTGTGGCTTTTGCATAGACATCATAAGTACCTTCTATTGAAAGAGGAACTACTCTAAATTCTATTGCAGTACTTTGTGGCTCTAAAAGGAATTGAACATTTTCTTTTCCAATATCATAATTATATAAATAATAATCAGTTGTTTTCAATTCAACTTTAGCAATTTTTCTTTCATCTGCACCAGTGATGAGTTCAAGGCTCCATCCCATATCAAGATTGGTATTTTTTATAGATAAATCATGGAAGCAAGTGGTGTATGGTGATATATTTATAATATATTTAAGGGTTACAATTTTTTCTTCAATTCCGTTTGCTTTTTTTAAAGTGAATTTAATTTTATAATCAAAAGATGATTTTTTAATTATAGTATCTGAGTTTTTACCATCTTTAGTAAATATACCAATATAAAGTTTTCCATTCAAATCTAAGAATTGAGGTACTATTTCTCCGAATTTATAGTTATAATCATGCTCACTATATAAAACAGCAGTTAGAGAATTTATATCGAAATCATCTGGGTATTTTCCATAAGAAGAAATTAAAGTTTGTCCATCTTCTTCAGCTAAATCAACAGCAGTAATAAGACTAGTTTTTTCATTAGCGAAAGTAATTGTTGCACCATTAATATCTAACCAATTTTTATTATAAAGATTAAAAACATTTTTTAAGGTTAAAGAAGATCCGGCTCCTTTGACTGTAAATTGGTTTATTTTTGAACTAATTCTTAAACTATTTGAACTTTCCTTTGACATTAAATAACCATTAACTACATAGGAACCAGTTTCAGAAGCGGGTACTTCACATGAATAATATGTACCTTTATCATTTACTTGAGTTGTGGCAGAAGCTCTTGAATTGGCTGAAGTTCTTTCATAAAGACAATAGAAAATATATTTTGATTTTTGGAAGAAAATATCAGTAGTAATATCATTTCCAATTGAATCTTTTAAGTAGCAATCATAAAGAACAGTTTTACCTTTTTCTATAGTTGGTGGGGAATTATATCCGACTAATGTACAGTAAGATTGATTTGGATCAGCTTCACCTGGAATAACTGAAAATCTAATAGATTCTCTCATATAATTATCATTTTCTATTTGATAAGTTCCAATTTTATTGATTTCAAGAGTCATTTGGTAGTGAGTATCTAATTTTTTCATTGTATAACCTATGATGTTTGAAGTGACAGCTGATGTTTCTCCTGAGTTACTTACTTTTTTTAAGTTGAATAAAGTGTTTGGAGAAGTTACTTCAACCATATTTCCATATTCATCTGTAATGGCAAAATCTAAGACTAATTTAAGATTTTGTTTATAAACGAAATCTCCTGTAGCAGCATCACCATAAAGTAAAATAACAGTTGTATAATTAGTTAGATTAAGAACTGGTCCTATAATTCCATCATGACCGATTAAAGATATTTTTTTCATTGGGCCTGCTACTACTGTGTAGTATCTTTCTGGCGCATTACCTTTTTTATTTTCCAAAATGTGAATTGGGTGTTTTCCAACTTTAGTACAAGCTTTTGTGTTCAAAATAAGAGTATAATTTGTTTCTTTTGTCATAAGATAAGATGTGCTTCCACAATCAGAGGCTATTCCAAAAGTGTAATTCCATATGTAATATCCATATGTATGTGGAACAAGATGATTTTGATTGTTGATGAACGAAAAAAGATAATTTATATCTGCTCCGGCTTGATATGTTGCAGTATCATATTTTTTTTCATTTATATAGAAGTTTCCTGGCATTAATGAAATTTCATAGTTATCTTCACATATGAATGAACCCAAAAGATTAATTTCTCTTCTATTACTATAAGTAAATCCAGTGAAACCTACAAAAGCAATGTTAGTTCCAAGAAGCTCCTCCAAATTCTTATTTGTTGAATAAATTTGTTGACTAGCACCTGATAAAATTTTTAATTGCTTATTTTCATAAATAAGTCTGAAATCCCAATTATTGTTCATAAGGTAATTATATGTCTGTAATGATAATTTTTCTTTGTGCTCAGCAATTTTGTCATCGGCTTTACATGTAGTATCACAATATCTGACAGAAAAACTGTTAGCATCAGGATCATTTACATCTTTTTCAAAGTCAAATTCAATGATTAAACTATTAACAAAGTTATTATATCCTATATCATCAAATACTGAAATATGCCCAGTACGACCTACATAACCACTAATAGTATTTCTATATCCGGATATAACAATTGTAAAGCCATATACTTTTTGTTCATCATTACTTTCTACAGTATCGATTTTTTCTAAAGCAGCTTTTAGGTGAACTTCAAATCTTGGTTCAATTAAGACTTTTCTTCTGAAAAATAATGACCCAGGCCATTGGAAGTAGCAAACAGCGGCATACCATGCTCTGGATGAACCATATCCAATCATTGATTGATCATCTACATAAGTTCTACGCATTCCTGCTGGGCATGAATCTTCAGCTAATATAAATGCTGATAATATTATCAGCAAAATAAATTCAACAAAAAAATTAATTTTTGTTTTCATTCTTAATTTGATTTTAATTTTTTTGAATAGATATAAATATGCATATTAATAAAAATAATTAATATTTTATTTTATTAATTAAAGAAAAAAACAATTTTGAATTTTATTATTTATAATAATTTTAAATTAATTTATTTTTTATTCATTTTTTATTCATAATATAAATAATAATTTAATATATATTGGGGATTGGGGATTGGGGATTGGGGATTGGGGATTGGGGATTGGGGATTGGGCCCAATCCCCAATTCC
>Ga0247608_10005561_pt1 | contig 13578 bp, 19 predicted proteins | sample 176DNAGHGlowgp2_FD_193490 | JGI IMG/M metagenome (GOLD analysis project Ga0247608, IMG submission 193490) | Sheep rumen microbial communities from Palmerston North, Manawatu-Wanganui, New Zealand - 1766 DNA GHGlow gp2 | ecosystem: Host-associated > Mammals > Digestive system > Stomach > Rumen ...
GCCGCCGCCAACACCAATCACCTTGATGATGCCCTGCATTCTATCCTTTATCTCATTCTCAAAGAATGGTAATGTGCTATTCGCTTCCATTTTCACTTGATTTTCTTATTTTGCCGACAAAGTTACGAAATATAATCGATATTTGCAAACTGTCGCAAGGCTTGCGAAAACTTAATTTTATTCCCAGACCACCAAGTCGCGAGGCAGGGCGATATTCTTCACCGCGCCATGCTGACCTTCAACAGTCATCAGCCCTCTTCCATATTCCTTCATCCTTCATTCCTCTCCCTTCGACATTATTCCAGAGATAGCAGCATCTGTTCTAGCCCAACAGAGTTACCATACATATATTCGCTGTATCGGGTAATGTTGCCGTATGATGCCATGAAGCAGAACTATCCACATCCTTTTCTTATTTTGCCTTTTCATTTAGCTCTCTATAATATACTTCAAAGTATGGATCGGCTACCAATTCTGCCCCTCGTTTAGTGGCCATACGCTCAGGCGATGGCATGATGCCAACCCTGAGTAAATCCATTCTATCTGCATCAAAACAAGTATCTATAGTGATATCGCCAGTTCGATGTTCTATAGTGTGCAATTCGCAGGCCCGCTTTAATTTCGCAATTTGCCCGTCGCTCAAAGCGTTCAGCTCTGTTTCTCGGATCCTGTCAATCAGCAAAGATGCTCTCTTTCCATGTTCAATGTCCATTGCATTGTCCTTCCTCTCAGAGTCATGAAGATAGGCAAAGGCCAGTATGACATCCATATCCGCATCTTCTTGGTAAAGCATCCAGCCAAATCTTGCGACTCTATCCCAATGCTCTACCCCATGAGTTGTTCCCAAATGTTGGGGCCATCGGTTTGCACTATATCTCCTAAGATTTGTATAGTTAAACTTAGATCCGATAGGACTATTGAGTAATAGTATTGCCCTTTCTGCAATATCCTCATCAATTCCATGAAATGGATTAACCACCAACAGTCTTGGTATTTGGTGGCTGTTGAAATTGTCTGCCCCTAAGTCATCCAAGATTATATATTGACATTGGGACTTACACTCCTTCAGCCAAGCATCAATCTCGTCACCTCTACATCGGTAACCATGAATATTCGGAGTCACATCAGTAACAAATCCAGGCAATTCCCTTGCCTTCCACATATTTATGAAATCCTGATAGCTCATCATGTATTTCCACGAAGAAGTCACAACAATATCAGCACCTGTCTGGTCTATAATGTATTTCAAGTTCTTAACGCTGTTGGGGTCAAAGATTATTCCATACTCGTCATTGCCTGGCTTCCCTTCCTTGGCAAGTATATGGTCGTAATATTCTGTATCCATTACACCATCAAAGTCGAGAAATATTACTTTCATCATATTACTATTTTCTTAGTTGACGCTATGATGTTGATATTCCTTTTCATATAGTTCTCCCATCTTTTCTTTCAGCGCCTTATAGGTGTGAAGGAATAATGTCAATCTCATGTCTAAATAGCCCTCGAGGTTAGGAATGAATGAAGCGAAAAGAATTGTGGCATTGAAGTGAACATATATTTCTCGATTATCTTCACTCTTGGTATATGTAACTGCAACATATCCATTACGGTTTACAATATTTACTGCATCGTACAATCTAGATACTTCATTATAATCTTTCATAGAGACTGTTATCCAATTATATTTATTAATTTCTATGAAGAAATCATCATCTTTGTCTATAGTAATGAAAAAATCTTCATCTTGATATTTTAAACAGATATCTCCATCACTATCATAATGATGGTCGCAGCCAATCTCGTCTAAGGTGTCACATACCAGGTCTTCAAGAGTTGGCTCAATGTACTCGCCCTCTTCATCATCTTCTGACTGATGCATGTCTTTCATTCTTGACCTTACAAGTTTAAGGATTTTGGGCTCAAAGCATTCTGGGAAGTCAAGTATGAATTCAAGATCTTCCTCGTTCATTCTTTTGACTGCATCTTTCCAAACAGCCAGTTTTTGGTCTGAAATATCCATATTATAGATTGTTTTGCTGATATGTGTGCAAAGTTACGAAAAGTCGAGAGCAGAACAAAAGATTTTAATCTTTTTTATGCCGAGACGGAGTAATTTCGCCGTCGCAGATGGCAAAGTTACATAAAAAATCGGAATATAAACTTATTTCGATCAAATTAATGTCTGTCATAGTTTATTTATATCACTAATTCTTTTCCATTTCTTAGTTATTGATCGTCATTAAAATGGATCTTTCCAAGGTGGGGCTACCAGATTATTAATCAAATCTATGAATGCATCCATCTTCTTACTCTTCGGTGCTAGGTCCTTTATACTTGCAATGGAATTGACAGACATGAACAACTCGTCTGGGCACTCAATAACAAACCGACCTAACAAATAGTCTTTGTCATGACATCTCGCTTTAGCATTAATTTTTGGGTCTACTATATGGATAAACTTCTCAACAAGCATACAGCCGAGGACAATATTTTTGTCGTATTCTCTTCTAAAAATCTTGTCTATCTTATCGCGTAGACGCGAGTTCATATATTCTTGTTTATATTCAAAAGCGGACTCTAATTCATAATCATCAGATGCCACAGCAAAAACAACCTCATCACCCAAGCCGATAAACTGAGGCACGACACCACAAAAATGAGACAATATATAGCAGATTGCGCTTAGCCTTTTGCAGTCTTCATCCCAAAAATTGCGACAACCTTTTATGCTAATCACATTGTCGTATCCATGTATACCATGATTCACGAACTCTTCATCTACAAAGATCTCATTGAATTGCCTGCATTGTTCCAATATATATTCGAAATCCGTCATAACTTTGTTCTTATTTGTTGTTGTCATCATCTTCATTAACCAAACTCGCCAGTTGACGCATTGAGAATCGCGTTTCCTTGAAGTCTGCAAAACGCCAGATGTCATATAAGAAAGTTCCTGCTATCACCACAACAATCATGTCTACCATTAATTTATCATTGCCGTTTGTGCAAAGTTAGTCATTTCTAACTCAGCAACCAAACGATTTTGCTCCACAAGGCTTGTGAAACCGAAAGATTTTATTCCCAGATGACTAAGTCATGAGGCAAGGCGATTTTCTTTGCCTCCCCTCGCCTACCGTCTATATAATAATGTCTGGCCAGATGGTCATCAAATTGGCCAACAAAAGCGCCACGAATCCTGGCACACTTCTCATTGATGGAGTTCAGCAACGGATTCGTCACATCCTCTATGCTCTGCACAGCCCTCTCACTCATTCCGAATGGTTTCAGTTTCATATAGATCTCCGTCAACTCATCCCGATAGTTAGGCAGATGCTTAAACAAAATACCCTCAGGATGATTCAAAAACAGCAGATACACCGCCTTTACTAGCGGTTCCATCTTAATCTCCATATTGTTGTACTCTGGCAGCATCAACCTATAGTCCTTCGTTATCACCAATCTGCTCAACCTATCGTCCGGATGAATCAATTGCTCTAAGATATATTGCGATATTCCCCTCTGCCTCAACTTGGCTATACGCTCCTTTACCTCTTCTATCAGGTCATCAGTATTCTCTTCGCTAATTTGCGAGTTGAAACGGTCATCAGCGTTATGAACTTCATAATTGCCCCAATCGTCATAACTGTCTCGACTTTCAAGCAATCGCTCATGCTCGTTTTTCTCGATAGAAATCTGCTTGCCAATTCTATGCAGTTGATCTGCTATTGGCTCTGAACTGTTGGAACTGAGTGGATAGAAACGATTGATTGCCTTATCCTTTCCGTCGCTACCTCTACGGATATCCTCAGTACGGATAAAACCCTGTTTTATTTTTCCTCTATCCGAAGGATGTTCCAAGTATTGCAGCAGATAATCATTGTCAATAGCGGTTTTTCCTATTTCTGCTTCTGTCAGATATGGAGCCCGATACTTCACCACCTCCTTGTCCTTCAGCCGCTTCATCAGCAGAGGCAGATAGATAATGTGGAAACCAATCATCTGCCCCCAACCCTCAAATATTTCGGGCTTTGATTCCAAAAGCCTTGTCAATTCTGCATTCTCCACGCTGGCTATGTATAGCAGCTCATCAGAGTCCAATTTGCCTTTCAGTGAAAACTCAATTCTGTTATCACTCGCAGGTGAATCATTATCTGGCGGTAATGTCTCAAATTTAACATATTCCCCTTTCTCTCTTCTCCATTCAAAGACAAAAAGAATTATTAAAAAGATTGCTACGATTACGTCTACTACATTCCAAACCACTCGTCCCAACGCAATTTTATAAATAGGTTGGAACAACAAAGCCAAAGAGCCAAATACCCACGTTGCAACCATCTTCTGATTCTGATAGTAGCGATAGGCCATAAGTCCAAACACAATCATCGCTACAAATCGTACCAATTGGAAATAACCATACGGCATAGGTGCCAAGCATAGCAGCATCATTGCTGCAAGATATAGCGGAACGTACTTCATTGTATACAACTTTTTAATAACATATCTTGCATGGAGATCGTCCTATGTTTTTTGCATATTCGAGGGACACACTTTTTATTTCTGCGCTACACCTATTAAGACCTCTACAACTACGATTGTTATGATAACTATATGCACTCTTACCTGTGCAAATATAGACAGATATCTCTTTTTGAATATGCCTGCTTGTATCATTGGAGGAACTATTTAAGATCCCTATAAAAGCGATAGTCAACAATAATCTCATAATTTGACATCTTTTGATTGTTTATTAAGCACATACTCGATTGTATGCATTTCCGAATTGAGCTATTCTCACCTTCTGCGCTCCTTTTATTGCAACCTCATAATCACATTCTTTATCAACCATCTTGCTCACTACCACAAACAATTCCAAACTCATTAAGAATGTGAAGAATATAAGATAAAATACGCCTGCCAGTTTTCGAGTTGTGATAATATCCCACATCGCCTCAAGTTCCTCCAAGAATCCAACACTGGCCTTACATTCTCTACGCACGTCTTCCTCCACTGTCTGTTTCTTTTCACTCCACTTATTTTCATCCTTACGTAAGTCTTTTAGTTTATTATTGTTACCATCTATAATCGCCTGTTTTGGATTTGCAACCTGAGTAGAAGTTACAGAAGGGGTATTGAATGTCTTAATTTCGCCCTCGGGTGTTACAATTTTTGATGTTGTATTAGTGACAGACTTTTGAATTACAAAAGGATGTACATTAACATCGGCTTGAAGCATCGCATTTATCTGATCAAGAGAATCTATTTCGAAACGTAACGAGGCTATTTTCTCATCAATGACACGCACTCGTTTCTTTGTCAAATCCTCAACTTGTATCTCAATTGTATTAGACATCTGTTTATCAATGTCTTTTCCAAATAATGTCTGATCAAATATTGTTGATCCTATAATAGCCATTACAAAAGCGATTGCTGCTCTGAATATAAGCATTGAAAAGGATTTCCCTATGGTCAAAATAATTTGGCGCTCAATCATGATAACAATAGTTATAAAGAACAATGATATCATAATGCATCCCCACCAAGGCAAACCGATGTATCTTTGGGCAAAACAGAAACCGGTTATACCCCATATTAAAATAAGTATAAGTAAAGCAGATGTATACTTACTCAAATGACTACGACTTGCTTCCGAGCACTGTGCTAGAACATTTGAACTCCAGCCGGTCAACATGCAACCTAATTTAATCCACCAGTTCATATTCTTTTCTTTTTATTGTTAAACATATAATACCAAATTCACTTTTAATGCCAATTTGCTTTTTAGGCGGATGCTCTTGACTCTGAATAGTTTGTTGCCATTTCTGGCATAGTTGTACTTTTAATTGTTCCGCTCAGCGCTATAGTCGCAATTCCGCGAAGGAAGCCACACTCGTAAGATTTAAGTGGAATTGATGCTTCATTAGAATCATTTCTAAAATCTGCTTCCAGCTGCTTTAATTCTTCTTTATGAGTTTTAATAATAGTCATCTTTTTCTCCAGTTCAGACACTTCTGTTAGAAGGCCAACAGCACTACACGTCTCAATACGACTCTCATAGTCACTTCTCATCACATCATAGTTTAGATTGATTTCTCTAAACACCATAAGGATTTTATTTCTGATAATATCCATATTCATATCGCGGAATTTTAAATCATATCTCAACATTGCATCATTAAACCCCTTCTCCTCGTAATTTTTGTGAAGATAGCCGTAAATAACATCTATAGGCCATCCTGTTGCATAAGAAACTGTCAGTGGCTTCTTTTCTTCTGCACCATCATTAGTATCCTGCAGAACATTTGTGGTTCTGGTATCAAGACTGTCAACTACTGGCAATGTTGCTACCATTGCGGGACCATTCTCTTTCTTCCTTGTGAAAATACTAAAAATACCCATAACTTTGAATTTTTAAATAAATACTATTGTTTTATTTCTGCTGCAAAGATATGAAGTATTCTTCATTCATTTTTCAGTTTGGCAACATTGCGATGAAATACATATAAATAAGTCAATTATACACGGCAACGTTGCAAAACACTCAAAATGCATTGCTGAACATAAGTATCAGATATGTTTAAAATCTTATTTGCTATAAACAGATTTTGAAATTATTCCTCAAAATGGTTCTTTCCAAGGTGGATTCAACATGTTGTTAATTAAATCTATGAATGCATCCATCTTCTTACTCTTCGGTGCTAGGTCCTTTATACTTGCAATGGAATTGACAGACATGAACAACTCGTTTGGGCACTCTTCATCTACAAAGATCTCATTGAAATGCCTGCATTGTTCCAAAATATATTCGTTATCTTTCATAACTGTTTTTCCCTTCATATCAGTCATATTGTTGTCTCGCACTTCTGTCAATATTCCCATACTCTAAGCATGCTCATGAGTATGGCTAGAGTATGCCTACACTATAGCTCGAGCCTGCTTCTCTGCAAAAATTAGTTTTTCTATTCATATTTTACATGGACACTTGTATATACCGATTTTCTCATATATAGATATAGGAGGACAAAGACTATGTAAAGCACAATCTTTACACGTATCCTTCTTTTCCCTTGTTTCATACCACATACAATCATCCTCTCCAATCCAATGATTAACCACAGAAGTCAAATCAGACTCATATATGGATGCAATCCCTTTCCCAAGACAAGATACACTACCATCATAATCAATTGTAATCTGACCATATACGGTCATATTTATATAATCTGACAAGAGACACTCCTTTATTGTTTTTGTAGAATGCAATATTTCTTCCTCTGACAAAACCATTTGCAGTAAGATATCCGTATTATTTCGTTCTAATAATAATACTGGCACATAAATAATATTCTCAAGACCTTCGAACTTCTCTACATCATTAGCAGATTTTATAATGGCTTTTACACAAATTTGCTCTTTTATTATAGACTTTATTTGTGTAATATCGCCTATACCGTCAACTAATAATTCTATAGAAAGATTTCTATATTTATCCATCAGTTCCAATTCCGTTGTTATGATAACAGAATCATACGAAATTCTATGAACTACATGTATGTTATGTTTTTTTGCGTATTCCAATGCGTTGCACAGCAATGATGTCTTAAGTTCCCCTGACAAAATAATAGTCTCAATATTTTGGAAAGGAGATAGTTGCTTGAGAAGAGAATCTACATCAATACTAACATTATTATATCTAGGATATTCCATTTGAAAACACATCTCTTCCGTTAATTCTTTTTTGCTATTGTTTAATAGAATAGTAACTTCTCGTAATAGTGAGTTCGTATATGACTGAAGATTATGCCCCAAAGCCTTTCTTTCCTTATCTAATGAAGTTACGAATTCCAAATTTCTATTGTACATAAATGGAACGATTTTCTCGAAGTCAATATAGTATCCTAGATCATTAGCCAAACATTGATTGAGAAAAGCATCATGGTTTTTAGAAACTTTTAAAAAGCCCCTTTGAAAAGATTCCTTATCGCATTGCAATAACGGATAATTCTTTAGATAGACATGCCTTTTGTTCAAAGTGTCATATACCAAAATTTCATTATCCGTACTTTTTAGGTAACAATGAGGATAGAAATAAAAGATTGTGCTCATTTTATTATGATGTTATCTTTAATCAATTGGATGATATTAGGATGGTTTTCAATATATGAGAAAGTTTGCGAAAGTAATGATGTGAACTTTTGCTTGGATGTGAAATCCTCACATTTTGCGCCATTAAAGCATAACATACACTTTGTACAACATAACTGCAAATAACATCGTTGACATATAGGTTTTAATGCTGATAACTTATTCATAAATCTTTCTGCTATCTTTTTGGAATCAATAGAAATTGTCCCATCAAGATTTATCTCTCCTAATGGATAATCACGATTGACTTTTTCGCAAGGATGAATTTTTCCATCAAAACTGACAAACATTCTCTTAGACAAGGGAATACACGTCCCTGTTGGAATAGTTCTTTTTTCCTCTAACATGTTTGTTTCTTTATAAGTGATGTTTTGAAACAAAGTGTTACAAAAGTCAAAGACCCTCTTATTAATAGGGCTCTGAGCCAATAAATCATTGCTAAATCTAATGTTTTCAGGAATCTCATATTCAGCCGTCATTGATTTGATTTTGATATAATCTTTTGCTCCAGATGTCGGAGTATGTAGGGGACTAAAATTGGGAGTCTTGTTAAATGCCTTTCGGAACCATGCGATAATTTCTTCTGCATTACTAATATTTGTGTAAACTGCATTATATCTAAAAGTAGAGAACCAGGTCGGATATTTTTCTTTTACTGCTTGCAGATTGGACATAACTATTTCAAAAGAATCATGATTGTCAATAGTTTTTCGGTATCTGTCATGCTGCTTGTCACCATCTAGACTGATAAGTAGTTTAAAATTATGTTCATGAAGAAATGTTGCATATCTCGCCAGTAATGTGGCATTTGTGGTCATTGTAAAGAATAACTGTCTATTTGGGAAAAACAAATTTTCGGCATATTCCACAATCTCTTTAACCACATTAAAATTCATGAGTGGTTCGCCTCCGTAAAAGCTAATTGCAAATGGTTCTAGAGGTGCCTTTGATGAAATCTCTTTCTGAAACAAACAACAAAAATAGTCAAGAATAGCTTTTGCCGTGTTGAACTTTAGATGTCCATGACGCTGTCTTCTACTCTCAAACGTAGTATATCCTTCACCATAACAGCAATATTCACACCTAAGATTACATGAAGTTGTAGTTTCAAAAACAATTTGAGACAAATTCCTTAATGCGTTATTAATAGTATTATCGTCTACAACACCCTCAAACAAATCATAATAAGAATCTAGATATCCTGCGTTTTTCAAGTTCATCCATATCCGATTATCTGATTCGCCTATGGCCATTATTTCATTAAATAATGATACTGGTATCGGCATCAATGACTTTTGTGCTGGGCTGTATAAATAACAGTTGCCATTATCGGTATTGAATATTATTGGTTCCATATTACTTTTGAAATGGAAGGCTACCATAGGAAAGATAGCCTTCTCGAATGAAAATGTTAAACGTCAATCAATGTTCCAGCTTGCTGTTGATTGAATGTCGTCCATTACGACTTCGCCTTCTTTAATGAAAGCCCAACATGGACAAGAACAATTACCAACCTCATAAGATTTTCCGTCTTTTGCCGCAATCTTCATCTTGGCTTTGTACTGTCTGTACTGCTTGTCGAGAATCGATAATTTTAGTACTCCCATAAATCAATCATTTTTATTGATCCGTTTATTATTGTTTCATCTATACGTCGGATCGGTTACGCAATGGATGACCTTTTATATTATGATATATTTTCTTACTGCAAAGATATGGATAATATTCGTACCATACATCAATATGGCAACATTGCCATGCAAAGATGGCAAAATAGTGCAGTTGGGGCTGCAACGTTGTCGAGGGGTGTCGAACTCACTTCCTGTCATACTTCATAATAGGGATTTCCTCGTATTCACAACCACAATTATGGGTGTGCACTCTTACAAACACCTTCGATTTGTCTAAGCGAAGAATATACATATTGCCATCCCTTTCCGGTTTATACTGGTCGGAATAGGTCAAATCAGGAATCTCGTCGCTAATCTTACTTTTTATATGTGCAATGGTTGGCTTAATATGCTTATCGCAAGAGATAGGCAGGCCCTTAGAACGTCCTTCGTATGACCTCAACGCAACTTGGAAATAGGCATCATACTCCCTAGGGGTCAGACAAATCTTTTTCTCATTACCATCGTCAAATTTGAAAGCCACCTGGTATCTTCCTGTTTTCATATCCTGTCCCAAGAAGATAAGGTCTGGAGCAATGGGAGGTGGAGCAACAAGGAAATCGAACAAAGCTTTGTAAAAACCGAAATACTTGAACTGGCCCTTGCTGTCGTTAATCGTAATAGACTGGCGAATGCTAACCTTGCTTTGATAGAATCCCAATATATCGTCAACCAAAGTGAGAATGCTTGAAGAAATGGGAATGCACAGGAATTCTGTATAATATTGAACAGAGCCTCCTGCACTACAATAGGGAACAACAGACGTACCTATATTAATAAGTAATGAAGGTGGCGTGTTGTGTAGTGCCTTGACCTGCAAACGTTCATACAACACATTACGGAAGAAATCTACTGTAGTTAAGTCGCACAATCTGTCATAAACCTGCTGTATAAACGACTCTTCAAGATTAGGCGCCATATAACTGATGACATCCTTCACGTATTGCTCGTTCATCCCACGAAACTCTTCAACCATTTTGGGGATATAGATGAAATTGAAGCCACACAGACGGGTAATGGTAACCAAAAGTCTGAAGTGCTGCATCAGCTCTGCATTACGTTCCTCATCGAAGGAACTTTCTAGATAAACCATATATTGGTCATTGAAACTGGCTTCACCTGTAGGACAGGATATCAGATAAGGTTTAGGGAAGGGCTTACCATTATCAGTTTTCCGATCTATCTCGATTAAACAATACTGAAGAGCAATGAGAAGGAGAGCCTCACGAGGGACACAAACATTATCGCTGAGTGCAATGTTATAAATATGGTCGAAAAAGGCTTGGCGCTCTTTTATTGGGAGCTCCTTCAGCGTATTGACCGCATCAGTAAATCGAATCTTACGGGCATCACTCATCTCCTGATGGGTGATTGCGTATTCAGACATGAGTTTCTTCATGTCTTTTATCTCACTCTCCTCAATGATATTATCAGCTTTTATCATGTCGCTGATAATTCGAGCCATTGCCGTTCTTTGTTCTTTGATCATATTTATGTGGTCTTAGTCATCAATACTGCAAAGGTACAAAATTTTTCTAAAAAGAAAAAGGATTTAGGGCAAAAATGTTGTTTTCACAAGGCTTGTGGCAATGCGGAGCAGTCGCTCGGAACTAAGGAGCTATGGATTTAGGGAATTATGGATTGACTAGGCCCTTTCCTTATACAAAGCCTCCTGCATAGTAGCTGCGGGCTATGTAGGGCGATGGCTCGTAATAGGCACTGGTGTTGTAGTTGTCGATGACTTCACAGACGGGATGGTTATAGACGCGAAGGATGGCATCAGCGTAATCTTCACCTGGTTGGATGGTATTAAGAATCAGACGCTTATAAACTTTTCCCATTTGTGTTGCAGTAGGAATGTTCGGACAAAGCTCGGCATCTACTTTCATAATATCGAATTCCCCTGTTTGCAACTGGTATTCGTCTATCCAGTCTGCCACTACAGCTAACGGATTCTCAGAATGTAGCGTATCAGCTAGTGACAATTTCTTAGCCAACTCATCATGACCCATCATGTTTGCTACATATTTGTTAGGTTGCTTCAACTGGCGCGCAACCCGCTCAATCATATAGCAGACAAAATACAAATCGTCTGTGCTTATCTGGTCTTCAGGAAAGAATACGTTTGTCATAGGCTATAGCTTTTTTCGAAGGTGATTGATTCTAATGACTTTTGTGTACAGAATACTATTTGATGAGTAGGATACTTAAACTTTGCCAATACCCAGAATGCCTCCCTCGTAATGGTCCCCTCCATAAAATCCTCTACATAGTCCCATATTTGATCGTCTGCCATAGGGCCCTCCACAATATCGTAGTCATGCTTGATTCCACGACGACATGCAACCACAAAGTCCAACCATTCGTCGGTCATTACAGGAAAAGACAAAACTTTCAGATTTTCATTTGGCAGGTAATTAAAGATAGAAACAAAACTATCTCCCTTTTTGGTCAGAGCCCATTTCTTAGCTTGCTTCTCTATATTTGTACAATAGAACCCAAAGCCAAAGTCTTTATAATACCCTGACACGATGATTTGCGGTCTCTCTACGACCACATTACTGCCGTGAAAAATAGTCTTATTATCTGCCATTCGCATAGAATCTTTTTGCAAAGATAGTGCAAAAATTCGATTAAGCGAAAGAAATGAGAAAAATTTTTCATTTCAGACTTGAGTTTTTTACCCTCAGACATCCTACATCAGCCCTCAGACTTCAGCCATCTTACATCAATTATCTAAATGTCCGAATGCACAACGGAGACCCCGTTGTGCACTCTTGTTATTTATAGTACCCTACTCTAACGTAATGTCGAGGAGTGGTGAAAGGCGCCCAGGAAATATGGAGCCAGCCAGGGCCGGTCAGGAGTTGGTCGGTGTGTTCACAAGTGCGGAGGAAGTCGACCAGGCGCTGGAACTGCTGCGGGTCCTTGGGACGGATGTCGGCGGCTTGTCCCAATAGGTGCTGGGAGTTCTTGACACCACCAACGAGAGCGTTGGTGCGAGGGTTGCGGAAGCCGGAGTTGATGATGATGGGACCGACCACTTGTCGGGCAGGTTCCAGCAGCATCAGGCAACCATAGGTCATGTTCACTACGTGCTGCATGGTGGGGTTGTTGTCTGGGTATTTCTCAAGGTTGAGGAATTCGCTCAGAGAAAAATGGGAAGATAAGCGAACGTCATTGATTGTTGTGTTCATGATAATGCTTTTTAATGATTCTGATATACTGGTCGAGACCGAAGATGGAACCAGCCAGCAGAAACGACTGGGCGACGTAATAGAGCAGTCCTCCTGCCACGTCATCTATCTCGACTACCTGATAAGCCACGAGTGCAATGCTGCTCACAATGAGCAGCACGGCACAGGCGTACTGAGAGATTTTGAAGCCCTTTTTTTCCATAGTACAGAGTTTTTTGCAGCGGACGACAGCAGACTTCTTCGGACTTCTTTTTCTGCAGCAGAATCTTTAGTCCGTGTTTGTCCGCGTAAGTCCGCTGCTGATTTTACATCATCGTTGCCTCGCCTGCTGCACCGAGGAGTGCTGCGATAATGTAACCGAGAACTTTAAGTACTGTTTTAACTGTCTTGCTCATAACTTCTTGATGTTTTAAATTGATGAATAATTGGGGTTATTTAAATACATCGCGAAGTTACGAAATCCATTCGGGGCGCCCTGCCGTTTCCTGCACTTCGCTGAGGTTATGAAGACAAAAGAGACGATTTCTTGATATCAATTATCGTGGAGTATTCTCGATGTCCCACTTCTT
>Ga0247608_10005562_pt1 | contig 13578 bp, 25 predicted proteins | sample 176DNAGHGlowgp2_FD_193490 | JGI IMG/M metagenome (GOLD analysis project Ga0247608, IMG submission 193490) | Sheep rumen microbial communities from Palmerston North, Manawatu-Wanganui, New Zealand - 1766 DNA GHGlow gp2 | ecosystem: Host-associated > Mammals > Digestive system > Stomach > Rumen ...
ATCCTCGCGAAGTCGAAGCGCCAGCGTAGACTTCGCTCCATCGTTCGTTGTTTGCCGACACAATTTTAGCTACCGCTTTCGCAAAGGGCTTTGCGGAATAGTCTGCTAGTGCGACAGCGTCCGCTTCTTCCAACGTAAGCCCCGCGCCAGCGATTAACTCATCTAATGCCAAGTATGTGAGCCGCACAGGTGAGTCCACCTCGAGTTGCCCCGCTTCATATTCGTCCCGGTGAATCAGCAGAGCGGCGACCACCCGTGGCTCGGATAGCGGCGTATACGACCAGTCATCGATCTCATACTTCTTTGACGCTCTTTTTCGCCGCATGTGATTTGTTCCTTGTCGTTACTTTGGTATCCGGGACTTCAGCTAACGCATCGGCTGACGCTTCGCCGCCACTCTTTGCTCCGCTTCGCTCCGCGCCGCACAACAATTCCTTTGGGGCGACGCTTCGGCTCACGCCTTCGCTCGTATTGTTCGCGCCAGAAGTTTCGCTTGGAGTAGGAGTGGTCGCCCTTAGTTCGCGCAGTTCTTTCTCGGCGGCAATCAGTTCGCGCTCGAGGCTGGCGTTTTCATCGTCCAGATCCGCGAAACAGTCAGCCAGTGATTGGATCAGTTCCACATTGTTCAGCAGGTAGTTGACCAGTGCATCCCGGCTGGCGACCTCTTTCATGCGAAGCTGTCGCGCCCGTTCCAGCCCCCTCGCCAGCACCTTGAGCCGCGCACCAAACTCGCCCACCTTGTCCTTGACTTCGATTTGATTCATCTCGTTGACCCCCCTATATATAGAGTTCTGTTTAAAGTAAATTACTTAGTATGCAAGTATTCTCTTTAACCATTACTCTTATTCAAAGAAGGAAATATAGTAATTAACGCACCAACAAGAGTATTGTTATGAGTAATGTACGAGGTAACAAGAATTCTGTTAAAGAGGGAAATATTACTAGTAGAGTACACTCTTGTAGTAGAATTTTTGTTAGCTATAAAGAGTACTGTTAACAAGAACTCTTGTATTGATACTCTACTTAGTGATAGAGTTCTTGTTAAAGAATACTCTTGTATAGATAATCCTTGTTTGTTATAAGAGTACTTGCTAAAGAGAATACTATAGCTAAAGATAATTCTTGTTAGCTACATATATTCTCTATATAGAATATATATATTAATATATAATACGCGCACGCACGCGCGTATATAGAAGGGAAAATTTTGATGCGGTAGCCGAACCTGTTGGGCCGCAAGGGATTGAGCGGTTTTTAACGTACCCTGATGAGGAGTGTTTTGTGGCACGTTCTGAGGCTCTCCTTAAAATTCTCTCTTCACTAAGATAATGTGGAAAAATTCTCGATTTGGTAAGCTGGTTTGGAAGAAAATTTTTCTTGTTCGCGAAGCCCCGTAGGCCGCACAAAATGAGATCCCGAACCATGTGTTCGCGATGTGGAATGAATTGCGCTAAGGGTGGAACAGGTCTGGAACAATTTGTATGCGGCACGAGCGTAGCGCCAGCGGAGTGAGTACGAGTGAACGAGTTGAGCCAGAGGCAATCCAAAATTATGTTTATATTTTCGTACGATATTTGCAAGTTTTGTACATATTTTCGTGCGAAATTCTGTGATTGTTGTGCGGTTTTTCGTCGAATGTTTTTGTAGCATTTTCAAAATGAAATAGATACATATACCCAACATTGAGAAATTTGTAGGTTCGATTTTGTCAATTTCAGTTTTGTGCGAGGGTGAAAATTGGACGAAGTGTTACACGATTCTGGGGTATGGGGCGTAACAGTTAAAAACGGGAAATCTGTTTTTAGTTGTGCGATCTGGTGGGTGTGTGGAGAAGGCTGGAAGTGGTCGAATAGGTTGCGGCGTAAAGGGTCTGGGTTTTGCGAAAGCTATTATGGGTGGAGTACTAAAAAATGAATTTTATGTTGATAGATGTCGCCCCCGCCAACTTGAAACCGTCTGGTCATTGCGTAACGTAAAACCGTATTACGTTTCGCCGGGCAGGAGCAAGGCTATTTACCTACTTGCTGACTAGGTAAAACATATGAACAGTCATTCATATGAACAGTCATTCATATGTTCATAATTATGAACACGTTCATATATATGAACATGACTAACTTCTATTTCATCACACAATAAATCGCATTTCAATACATCAATCCATCCTGCCAAAAATCGACGCATTCACGCAATGCCCTCTATTTTTCGTTCTGACAGCCTCATTTTAAACTTGACATATTTTCCATCCCCAAAAACAGGCCCACACAAGCGAAAACAGATATCATTCTGTGCATACCAATTTTTACCATACACATGATATTATACTCATTTTGGTTATATCCTCATACCTATTTCAGTATAGTTTTACTAAACTTCTTGTTTACCATGCAGTATAGTTTCACTAAACTTTCTGTTTACTTTCATACATCCTCTTTCTCACTTCTATACTCTTTTCCTTGTCAAGTGTTTCCTTATGCTTCTATATCTGTTTGTTTATAATTTTATAACTATATCCTCTCCTGCTGGGAAAAGCCCACACGAAAAACCATCCCATGATCAATTCCGACTCGAAAAAAATTTAGTAAGATGCCGATCCGTAAACCCACACGAAAGTCTATTAACCTACTAGACTAATGGGTAATTCTTCCCTATTCAGCCAGCCAGCCAGCAAGAAAGCATTTTCTGTTTTGCCATATAATGAAGGAAAAATATCACGAAAACGTGAAAACGCTTGCAGGAGTAGGAAAGTCGACGTTTTTTAAAGCCTTGCGAATCTGTCATACTTTTGTTACATGAAAAAGTGAAAAAACCTATTGCATTCTTCATGAAGGCATGATACTATATGCACAGGACGGAAGCCCAGCAAGCCCCATAGGCTAGCAGGGATTCCCCCGACAAGCCCCGCTATCCTCATTCGGACAAGGGAACGTCGTAAAACGGCCTAGCCTCTTCTTTGTAGGAGGCAAGCCCACAAAGGCAAGCGCTATACATTCGATGTGTTCCTTTGTGAACCGTCATTGACTTTCCGTCACAAGCTTGCCCGATGTGTCAAGGCCCGACTGAAACTTGACAATTGAACATATCGAACGACAAGCATTGCATAAAGCGCGCAAGCGCTATATTTGAAAGGGGTATAAGATTATGAAGAATCTTGAAAGCTTGAAGAGTATGCAGGAAGTTGTCAATATGGAAGTTGCCTTTTCTCTTTTGAGAAAAGCAAAAGGTGAAGGCTATATTTCCGCTTGCAAGTCAGACTTTACAGAATGCCTCACAAAGGCAAGGAAAGCAATGAAAAAAGCTTGCATGGACGGATTGACGTCTTATGACGCTATGACTTGCCCGTTGTACTGGTCAGTAACATTTACAGACAAGTATGACGAAAAGGCAGGATGTCATAAGTACAGTCTCACCTACGAAAAGAAATTGATGACTTTGGAAGAGATTGTAAGTCGTTCCCTGACAGGCACTGCACACGATGCAATCATAGAAGACGCAAAAACAGTCTATACCATGATGAATGAGGATGCAGTATTGATCAATCAGGCGGGAACGAATATCAAAGGCAAGGCAACAACAAGCGCAGTAAAGAAATACGTAGACAAGGCAATGCAGTATATCGAAGGCACAAAAGAAGGGGCAAAATGTTCCCGTACAATGTCCTTCCAAGTTACCGCACTCAAAGCACAATTCAGGAAGTATACAAAACTAGACGACAAGTACATGCCTGTATCTTATGAGGCATTCAAAACGGCCTATGTCAAGTTTTTGACAGGCGTTGCACTGGGACGTTCCGCAACGATTGCAACCAAAGACGAATTAAAGGAAATGAAGGGAATCGAAGCATTCTTGCCGACTGAAACAACAGAAGAAAAGGCATCCTAAGAGGGGGAAAATTCCCCCTCTTTTTTATTGCGCGTTTTATGCAGTGCTTGTTTTGCGAACATATTCTGACACGCAAGCGGGCAACATACAATAGCTATCCGCAACTGGCCCAACTCTTGTATGCTATCTGTCACCGTCTTGCCCGACGTTTGCCCGAATCATGTTCACATCGGTATGTTCTGTACATATGTGTCCGGCTATCGGTATGCCTATCTTTAGGAATAGGTGTGCCTGTTGCGAATTGTAGGAAAGTTTCGCCTATGTGAGTAACAAGTCAGATTCGCCAACTTGGGAACGGTAATACTCTGCTTGTGGCTTGCTTGTGTCGAACTTTAAACCGATTCACTTCCTATGATCTCAATTCCGCTGGTCGGAGTATGGGTTATCGTTATTCGCCCAACTCAAACACATGGTAACGCCTTGCTTCCCTCTCGCCGTGCTGGTAGAATACTATTTCGGAAGTACTATGCCTATCGGATGTACGAAAGGAAGGAAAAATATGGCCGATATCACAAAGCGCAAAAATGACTGGAAAAAGGCGAACACGCTTAGTATTCAGTTAAACGTCGCGAACTCTACAGGTATCCCATCCGCAATTCGTGCGGCATGTGAGGCGACTGGAATGACCGTGTCGCAGTATGCCCGGAATGCGATAGTTCAAGCTTTGGAATGGGATGGATTTAATCCAGAAAATTTCAAGCCAGATCGTGCGGACAACGGGAGAAGTGTATAGAAATATATGCTTCTCCCGATCTGGAAACCCTCGTGAAAAGGTGAACCATCATGCGGTTCGCCCATAAGGCGCGGATGCGTAGCAGAAGCGCCCATTTTGAAAGACCAACTAGCTTATGCTGGCCCTGTGCTGGCTTTAGTTAGCTGGTCTTTTTAAGTGGGCGAAAACTATATAACGCTCACGAAGAAAGGAAGTTGGAACATGTGTTATGTGAGTTATGGTATTAGCGGAATTATCCGCAATGGGAGTGGTGTGCAGATTCATACCGGGCATATCACGATTGATGGATTGCTTGCCCGTCGTGCTGTGCATATCCTTGATGTAATGGGTATACTCAACAATCCGTTTGACGAAAATATCGATGTGTGTTTTATCGGGAACACTATGTACATTGACGATTATTGTGATAGATGGCGGTGGATGTTTGATTTAAAACAAAATCGCTCATGTCACAAGATCATGGATACAGAGAACTGTTTTTATGACTGGACAGAATGGGAAGAACTCTATTGCCCCGCATTCTGATTCTATAATTCCGCATTCGTTAAGTGTGGTTGACGATATAATCCTGCACTTCTATACGACTCAATGCGGAATTTTTGTGTGCGGAAAATGCAGATTATCGCGAATTATCGCGAACAAAGAAAGGATGTTTGAAATGTTGTTATTTGCTCGGAAAGGTGCAAGCGCGATATTTCTTGAAATCATCGCGGAATCTCAGGACGTTGTTACGGTTATCCGTGTGAAAACTTTGTGCGGAATGCGGAACGATAATATCCCGTACTTCACCACATGGGGTGAAAAGGTCGGGAATGCTTTCAATATTCGCAAAGCTTATCTTCGCAACTATATCCGTACTCAGTACGGAACACAGATGCTTTGACTGAATGCGGAATTTTCGGAATTGAAAGGAGAATCACTATGACTATTCGTGAACAGATTCGGAACTTGTTTGTGCTTATGATCGCTCTGATGGTTGTGAGCGGAATTGTCGCGGTTGCGAAAGCCGACGAAGATTGTTTCATTGAGGACGAATATGTCATCATCACACCTTTTGGGGCAAAGGTTGTCTATGAGGACGAACTTGTCACGGAATCCTTGAACGGTCGCGTCTATGACTCATGGTTTGTTGACGGAGACGGACTCATACCTTGTGAGGTGCTGAGTATGCCGACCGGAATCTACATCCGCTTGTTCCGTGTCAAATACAACTATGCGGAAACCATCGAAATCTGGAAGTGTGAGTGGTGTCCAGATTTCGATTGAATGCGGAAAAATCGCAAGTTAATTCTACTGGAGAAGGCACGGTCTTATGATCGCGCCTTTTGTAGTGGAATTGATTTCCACAATAAAAAGTAGGAGGACATTATTATGTCGAAAAAATTTGATCTGGAATCTGCCCGTGTGTACGAACTTGCGGATATTCAAAAAACCCGTCCGCTGACTCATGCGGAAAAACTTGAACTGTTGACGATCTATCAGACTCCGTTCCACGATTCTGGAAAGATTCGCGGAATTAAGTCGATGGATTCAAGTTGTCATGGATGTGAGTTCTGCAACAAAATGCGGAAATTCGCAGAAGAAGAACCTGCGTGCATTTGTGGCGAGTGCTACGACGATGCACAGGAAACCCGCTGGAAGAATGTGGAAAATAGGCACGGACTCAATATGTTCATCATGTCGAACTTTGAATTCACGGTTGAGGAACTTGCAATGTTGGATCTGGAATGTACGCCAATGCAGAAACTGAAGGCTGGAATTTCTGTTGCGGAACAGATTGTCCGTCAGAATTCTTCCGGTGATATCACTGGCAGAATCATGGCTGGAAATTATCTGCGGACAATTATCGCCCATCCGAATATTCACATCGCATTGTGGGCAAAAAACGTCGCCCCAGTCGATGCCGCAATCGATGAAATTTGTGGCGGCGTGAAGCCCGCGAACATGGTATTCATCCGCAGTTCTGTTCTGATCGGAATTCCCGCAAAGCACTGTAAATATTCGGATTATATCTTTACGGTATACCCGGACAAGGAAACCTTGATGGCGGCACTTAAAGAGGGCGGCTGTGAGTGCAATGGCAAGGAATGCCCGGAATGCGGATTCAAATGTTACTTACGGAAATGGGCAAATGGCGCGAATATCTGCGAACTTCTGCGCTGTCCAGAAAAGGATCGCCAGAAGTACGTGGATGCGTACAAGAAACTGGTCGCCAAAATGCAGAATCGTGAATAAGGGGATTTCTTATCCCCTTTAGTTCACGAAATGCAGAAAAATAAAATTCGTGAACTGCTTACCAAACAACAATCGCGAACTGCTTATATAAAAAGTGAAAGGACTGAACCGATCATGACAACTATCATCACGTTCGATGAACTTCTCAAGCGCATCAAGAACATGGAAGAAGATGCAACCCTTGATGTCTGGAATCCGCGATACGGAACTTGGTCGCGGATTATTCGTGTCCCCGACTTGGATAATATGACAATCGTGATCAAAGAAACTTGGGCGGGATCAACTGTTCGCGCCGCCAGCTATATTCCAGAAGATGAAGCGGATTATGAATTTGTGGAATCTGTTGCTGACATTCTGAAAGAGTTCGGAATCTCAGCAGGTGACATTTTCTATGAAATCGATGCGGCTGAGTGAAAGCAGAAAGGATGAAACCAACTATGACAACTATTGATACCTATATCAGGTGCATTGATGGCAAATGGTATGCGTTTGCCGCTGATACCTCTGATTATGTAGCATACTCCATAGGTGCTGATAATCCCCACGACGGCCTTCATTGGTACGCCAGTATGACGGATAAAGGAATACGGTACGTCGCAACAGCTTCACCCAGCAGAGCCGCCGCATACCAGAAAGCACGCCGAAACGGAAACTATCATGGCGAGATTTGAGAGGAGCAAAAAACATGAAAGCCAAACTTCAGAAACCGGAAAACATGGGCAACTGGGTAACACTCGCGGAACTTCCCTTCGTCAAGAAACTTCTGAAGAACCCGGGCGAACTGCTGGGCTATGACCGCGACCATGAAGATGACTGGTTCGCGGATGGAATCGACACAATAAAGTGCCTGTTCAATGCGGAGCATGTGATCACCGCAACCGCTGAACTGGCTAAGAATGAGCGCACAAATGATTCACTGTGTGCGGATTCGGGGCGCTTCGATATCTGGTTCGATGTGCTGATGGAAGCATGGATTCCCGGTATCGGATTCGGATATGTCAAGGTTGGCGCTTACCTGACCGACTTATGGATGCTCAGCCCGGAAAACAAGAAAGAAGTTATGAGTCGTATGTACATCAAGAAATTCGCGGAGGTTGAATGAAATGCAGAAAATTCATAACCCGGCAATCGTGCTGAACACAAGCGACTTAATGCAGAAAGCATACCACCATCTCAATGAGGCGGTTGAGTATGCGCGGCACAACATGGCGAAACTCGCACTGCTGGAGCGCGGAAAGTTCAATGTGTATGAAGACTTGTATGAGGAATTGACCGGACATAAACCGCACTATGATTCGGCGCGGATCTTTACGCTGGAGAATCGTTGGGCAAGCTGGTCTGACGGAACAGATCTGGACTGTAAGACAATCGGCACGGTTGACGATTCGCCGTATCTGGAAATTACACCCGAAGCACTGAAGGCAATGAACAAATTATGGGAGGATGACAAATGATGAGCGGACTTTGGAAATTGGTAACCTTTGACAGGAACTCGCCCGGATCTTGTACGGTGTACGCAATCTTAAATCCGACCGACCGGAAATCACTGACGGAATACACACAATGTATTCTGAACAGCGCAAGAAATCCGGAAAATTTTTACTGGATGCGTGAAGACAGAAAAGCCGCAAAGCTTATTGATGTTGCGGAAAGACTGGGAATCAAGAAGCAGAAAGGATGAGCGGAAAATGATCATCAATGGCAAGAATTACAACTTGAGCGACAGCGATATCCGCGAAATTGGGCAGAATTACTTGCGGAATCTCTTCAAAGAACACCTTCACTGCATGGACGCATACTATTGCGACCAGCTTAATAACGAGGAAGTAGAATCCGCGCGGAAACAAATCGAGGAAAGCGAATCGCTGACAGATGATTTCCTCGAAGGTGTTATGGAACGGTTCTATAGCGACGATCTGCTGGATGTAATTTGCGAGGACACAATACTGGAAATGGGTCTGGACTTGGACGATGAAGACGAAGAGGAGGACGGCGATGATGAATAAATATCTTGTGTACTTCTACGATGCGGACACCGAAGAAGATCGCGAACCGCGAATCATGAATGCCGCAGAAATCTTCAACTTCATGGATATGGATGACTGCCACTGGGTGCGGATTGCTCAGATTTACTTATTGAAGAAAGGTCACGCCCCTTCTCCATGTAAGTTCGCAGGAACATGGCACGACCCGGAAGACCCGCTGAGAATGGAAATCGTGAGCAGAACCGGGAAAACAATCTATAACATTGGATGGGGGACTGATCATTAATGACACGAACAAGATACAAGGGGCGCTTGATCTCCGACCCATACCGGAATCACCCATTCGACCAATACGGAGATGAGACAGCTTACGCGAAAGCGGCCTCCCCTATCCTGATTATCGAGCCGCCAACATTTGGAATTACAGACTATATCCGCTCGATCTTCTATCGCGGAAAACATGAGCGGAAAATAAATTGGAAGCACTTGTCCGGGCAACTTGCGGAATGCATAATGTTCGGACTTTTATTGTGCGGCTTAATTGTGATCTGCGCGACTGCGTGACATCAGTACAGGAAATGTGCGGAAATCGTGCGTTTCCTGAATTGATGCCATGAATTAAGGCATCAAGAAAGGAAGTTGTTGGATATGGCATTTGATGTTTACAAAATGGTTACTGACAAGATCGTTGAGATGCTGGAAGGCGGCATCATTCCGTGGCAGAAGCCGTGGCAGAGCCGGGAATCTGTTGCTTGGAGCGGAAACACTGGCAAGCGGTACTCGCTCCTCAATCAGTTCCTTCTCATGGACTTCCAGAAGGACAAAAAGCAGACTCTCGAGGAACTCTTCGCAAGTGTAAGCGGCGAGTGGCTAACTTTCAAGGAAGTGCAGAAGCGTGGCGGCAAGATCAAGAAGGGCGAACACGCGAAAGCCGTTGTGTTCTTCAAGATGCTCCCGATCAAGACAGAAGAGGTCGACGAAAACGGGAATCCGAAGTTCAAGACCATCCCCATGCTGAAATACTCGACGGTATTCCACACTCGCCAGTGCGAAGGAATCACGCCGAAGTATCACAAGGAAGGAGCAAAGCTGGACTTCATCCCCGACCAGACCGCACAGGATGTAGCAGACAGCTACCTGAACCGCGAACACATCCAGTATGTGCAGACCGGAAATCAGGCTTTCTACTCGCCGAAGAATGACAAGATCGTAACACCAAAAGCGGAAGATTTTGCGAGTGCGGAAGAATATTACTCAACCCTCTTCCATGAAATTACACATTCAACTGGTGCGGAAAAGCGTCTGAACCGCATCAAGCACGAACAGTTCGGCGACGAACAATATTCGCTCGAAGAACTGGTCGCGGAAATCGGAAGCGCTTCACTATGCGCGACCACTGGAATCGACACTGAGAAAACACTGAAGAACTCAGCCGCCTACATCCAGAACTGGCTGAAAGCTTTAAAGAATGACCGCACAATGATTGTGAAGGCTTCCAATCGTGCGGAAAAGGCTGTGCGGTTTGTACTGGACATCAAAGAAGAAGGAGTGCAGAACAATGAAGAAGATTAAACAGGTGGATTTCATCAGCAAGATTATGGACATGGAAATCGGAACTACTTATTCCTTCCGCATTCCAGAATTTGATGCGGAGTGGTTCGGAGTGAAGTGTGTGGAACTTCCATTCGATTGCGGCAAGGGCTGGATCTTCGGGAGTTATGGCAACGGTGCTGTTATGGCAATACAGAATGACGAATATACGTTTGAAGACATCGAGACTTATCTGAAGGGATACTTGTGGGACGATAGCGAACAGATGATCGAATATGCAAAGGAGCGCGAAAAGATGAAAGACGGTTGGCACACGATTTGTGGATGGAGAGTGTTTGTGGACGACGATCGGGTAATAATGGGAACAAGCGGAACTGACCTCAAACAGAAGCCCATTTATCCATACCGCTACAGTAAAACGGAAAATTGTTGGGTGAATGCCGCTCCAATTTCTGTTGCGGCTTTCAGAACCGGAATACGGCGCGGAACAATACAAATGTTTTAAAGCAGAAAGGAGCAAAGCGAAATGCTGACTTACATTCCCTGTGCAATCTGCCCGGAACTGCTCATCAGAACCCTGTCCACTTCCGATCAGCTAAATTCGATCGAATCTTGTCTGGAACAGTACGAAATCTGGCGCGATAACTACCACTACACATTAATTGATTGTTGGATTCAGGTGTTCAAAGACGGCAAACACATTGCTGATCTTGCAATTGACTGGAATCCAGAACCTTGATGCGGAAAGGAGTACAGAATATGAACATTTTTACTGTTGATTCTTTTGGTGCGGATCTTCCAAAGAACTATGAAGCAATTCTGGAATTTCTTAATACGATCTGCGAAAACTACCACTTTGAAAATCACGAATATGCAGAATTGTGGGAACACTTTTTGGAAGAACTTGGCTATGATGCCGGGAACTTTGACATCATCGACCATGAAGTACTTGAGGGGAGGCTTGTGCAATGATTAAGGACTTTATTGATGCCCACAGAGAAACCGAAACCGAATACCGTTTGGAGTTCTTCATTGACCGTGATGGCGGCTGTTCTTTTCCTTGCGACAAAGAAGGCAATCCGCAATTTGACAAAATGACAGATGCGGCAAAGGAAAATTACAAGAAAAGTATGCAGAATCCAGACAAATTTCCCTATTGTTGGAACGAAGTACACAAACTAACGTGGTCATACACAGAACCAGCAAGCGGAACTTGCAAATGTGGCACGAGAATCACGCTATACAACCAATATTGTGGCGCTTGTGAATGCCCGGAATGCGGACAGTGGTACAACCTGTTCGGGCAGGAACTTGTGCCGCCAGAAGACTGGTTGGAAGATATTGAGCCGGACGTTTGAAAGGAGCATGAACAATGATACTTATGCAGTCAAACCCATTACGTGCGGTAGAAATTGAAATGTACGAGGATGACTTCCCGGATTTTTCGCGAGACTTCTTCGCTGTCCTACATTGGGCAGAAATTCCCGGGCTTGGGGATGTTGCCTTAGTTGATGACATAGATTACTGCATCGATCAGGCCAGAGATTGGGAAAACTGTCGCGGAGATTACTGCGATGACGAAACACCCGGGGAACGTTCTGTGTATGTTGAGGAACTTCCAGTGAATGAAAGGATGCTGGAAGATGCTATATATCGAGGAATTACAAGTAAATGAAAGGATATTGGAAGACTTATGAAGAGAGACTACAAAATCCTGAAACTCCACGAAGGCATGATCATTGAACGTGCAGAATGTGACGGCAAATATGATATCGAGTTCTACAAGATCATCAGACCATCCGCTGGTTATGGTTGCTTTTATGCGGACAAATATGGTGCGAACTATGACGATGAGGTCGGCGGCTACTACGAAGACGATGCGAACATCATTCAAGAATACTGCATCCTGACCGCCACTGATATCAAAAACAATTTGCGGCGGCTTTATGGAGAATGTTACGACTATGTAGTGTGGGAAGGAGCGGAAGAAAATGAAGAATCTGAATCTGTTTAAGATCTGCCCGGGCATGGACATCGACATCCCGGACTACGACTTCATTACGGACGGCAAGTACGACATCGAATGCTTTCGTATCGTTGGAAGGGCAAAGGGTGCGGATTGCTACAAAGCAGACCGCTACGGTTACAACCTCGACGATGACACAGAGCCGCAACTAATCGAGAACGGCTACATACTGACGGAAACCGATATCCTCAATTATGCAAAATGGCACATGCCAGACAGAAGCTTTGATAAGGTGGTGTATTACGATGAATGCTGACATGTTCTATGAAATGTTGGCGGCATTCAGAAAGATACTTTGGATGCACGACATACAGACTTGGTCGAAAGAAATGGAAGGCGAACTGTGGGTAGATCTTGGTTCAATGGTTGCGGACATGGCAGAAAAGCCGCCAATACCAATCGACAACATTGATCAGATCTTCCCGGACTTGGTCGCGCCGTTTGAAGAAGCCGCAACAAAGTACATTGGTCGCATACCGAATGCGGATCGCAATCGTGCGGAGTTCGCAGGATACAAATGCAAGAACATCTATGGAGATGATTTCTGGGATCTGGCAATTGCAATCGTCAACATTCTACTGCGTCACGAAATACTGAAGATTAAGAGAGGAGCAGAAGAAAATGAATGAACCTCGCGTATTGACCATCCAAGACCCGTTTGGAACTTTAATAGCGGAAGGCAAGAAGAAGATCGAAACCAGAAGCTGGAATACAAAATACCGAGGCAAGCTTCTGATACATGTCGCAAAGAAACTTTGGATAGCCCCCGACCTCATGGAAGAAGCGGGGCGGGAAAACGTGGCACGGAATTTGGGCCACATCATAGCAGAAGCGGAACTTGTGGACTGTGTTCCAATGACACAGGAATTCATCCACAAGATTCGCACAGAAAACCCGTTCGAGTTCAGAGCGGGTTTTTATAGTGTCGGTAGGTTCGCTTGGATTCTGGAAAACGTCAAGCCGCTGGATGAACCAATCCCGGCGAAGGGTCATCTGGGATTATGGATTCACAAGAGAAATTGGGAGGTGTGAGGAATGCCGACAGAACTGGACAGAATCCTGATGAGACTGGGCGAGGCGAACCGCAACATGATCAATTACTTCAGGACGGAACACAGGCTTGGTAAGAGTCAGGAGTGGAGAAGCCTCGATCAAGCACAAGCATT
>Ga0247608_10005563_pt1 | contig 13575 bp, 5 predicted proteins | sample 176DNAGHGlowgp2_FD_193490 | JGI IMG/M metagenome (GOLD analysis project Ga0247608, IMG submission 193490) | Sheep rumen microbial communities from Palmerston North, Manawatu-Wanganui, New Zealand - 1766 DNA GHGlow gp2 | ecosystem: Host-associated > Mammals > Digestive system > Stomach > Rumen ...
TGCAAAGATACGGGAAAATTATGAAACTTCCAAGTAAAATCGCAATAAAGTGCGATTTTGGTCTATTTATGGGGTCTATCGTGCTGCCACCCTGCTGCCCATCCTCATGAGCGGACTCCTCGAACTCCTGCAAGAGTATTGCACCGGCGGTCACCGCAATGGCGACTGGCTCGACTTCGCCGCCAATTCCCTCGGCGTCATCCTCGGCGCCCTCATCGGCCTCCTCCTTAATAGCCTCTTCTTCCATCGCAACTAAACGACAACCACCATAAAACAACAACCGCCGCAGGGAAACCCTTACGGCGGTTGTCTATCGTTCATATTCGCCTATTCTGCCTTCTTGCCGATGTTCACATTGGTATTACCTGTCACCTCAGCATTATTACCACCGCCATAGACGTTGCCACGGATGTCAACACCCTGAACGGTCTTCATTTCGTAGTAGGTCTTACCCTCCTCGGCCGTACCTGTGGCAGCAGAATACGTTCCATCATTGTTACGGGTATAGCACCCGGCTGGCAATGCGGTACCTGAAGTAACCTCCTTCACCACATAAACCTCCTCAAGGGTACCGATGTTGACGGTGGTGTTACCAATGACCTTCGCCGCATTACCACCACCGAAGACATTGCTGATGGCACCCATCTTGCCCTTGGCATGTGAAGGAATCGGATAGTTGTTAGGCGTTTTCGCATTCTCACCAACAACAGAGACATCCTCATTATAGTATTTGCCGTAGGCTTCATTGATGTTCACGGTTGGGTTACCTACCATCGTAGCACCTTCACCATAGCCACCGCCGTAAACGTTACCGATGCTGGTAAACGACATCACATTGACCTGTGGATCATCGTAGAGCGGGGTTGTGCCCGATTCTACTGGTTTGCCATTGCTGTCGTAGCCATAAACTGAATAGCCTGCCTGGTTGCCACCACCGTACAGCTCACCGATTTTGACAGGTTTACAACCAATCTCCTCCACATTGACGGTGATTGAGCCACTGATGGTACCTCTGAGGTTGTTACCGCCAAACACACGGTCGAAGGTACCGTTGGTGATATTCAGCGTCACATTGCCACGGACATCGGCAGCCTCAGCACCACCATAAACGGCCTCAAGACCCGGGATACAAGCCATTAGCAACTTCGCCTCGGCATCCATCTCCGCACTCTTTCCTCCACCGTATGCCTCGTCAACACAGAAGGTACAACCTTCATTATCATCCAACAAGGTCAATGCTGTCTGGCGCACGTTACCCTTTGTATTCGAACCTCCGAATACACGGTGAATGGTACCACCATAGATGTTCACAGAAGCCTTACCCGTACCATATTGAATAGCGCTGTTCAGTCGTTTCTCCTTCGTGTCATAATTTGGATCGTCTTTGACTTTCCATGTATCACCATCTTTTTCGTATATGGAATAATTATAGTAACCTACGTTGGCACCTGGATTAGGTTTCGTGACACCGTTGATAACGATGTTGTCCAGACCGTTTCCACCACCGAAGAGTTCTTCAACCTCAAACGTTCCGTTCACCGTTACGTTAGTTGAAGGTGCACAAGCAGCATTACCACCACCATATACCTGCTTGATGCTGGTAAGTTCACAACCATCAATCACGACTTCCGTCTTGTTGTTATCCGGGTCTGCAGGTTCATAGGCAGCCAAGTTGCCACCGCCATAGACTGCACTCACGTCATAGACTCCCTTCTGTTTGGCATCCGTCACGGCTGGAGTATCAACAGTTGCCGCTGAATTAGCTACCTGCGACTTGTTCTTATTCTGCGTAGCATGGACATGTACCAACACATCACCCATTGGCGTACCATCTGCGTTGTTACAACCAAAGACTTGGTCGACTGCACAACCTCTTGCATCACGAGCGATGGTCATGTCTTCTTCGCCAGACTTTGTTTCACCGTTCAAGTCTAACAGCACATCACCATAGACATAGGCAGGCTTGCCAGTTTCTCCCAGTCCGCCGCCGTATGCTTCGCCAAGGATAGTACCACCTGTCAGACGGACTGTCGTCGTATGAAGAGCGGATTTTTCTGCATCGGCCCAGCCGCCTGCTTTACTATTTGCATCTGCATCCCAGTTGTTGGTCTGCGTATCCGCCAAAGCACCACCGCCATAAACGTCATTCAGTACCAGACCGCCAGTCATCTTAACTGCCACGCTGCCCTTGACGGTACCGGCCTCACCGCCACCAAAGACAGAACCTGCAATGAGCTGTTCCGTTTTTCCTTCATTATCAGCTGCTGGTGTCGTTGCATAGTTGATGTTCACCTCTGTCTCCCTGACGTTAGCGAGATTCGACGCTGCATCACTTACACCAAACTCACCGCGGGCGGCACCAAACACATGCCCATTTTCATTACCATCATAGCCTATACGGCCACCCGTGACATTAATGGTCGTCTTACCTGCATCGGTAGTTGTTCCACCCCCTACAGAACCCATAGCACCAGCACCATAGACATTGTGAACAACATGACCACCAGTGATGTTGACTGTAGTAGTACCCTGAACGATACCTGCCAAAGAATTATATTTGTCTTTAGTACCATCATTATCAGAGTCATACTTATCCGTACCGCAACCGCCGCCATACACATTGCCACGATAAGCATAAGTAGCACCGCCGTTAACACTCGTATCAGTAATACCGATAATACCTTTATTAACATCTACAATGGTATTCTGGAAGGTGTGACCATTCTCACCACTTCCATAGATAGAGCCCTTAATCGTAGGACTTGACTGAACATTGGTATCACCAATCTTGACATGCGTGCTGTAAACCCATGCCATGCGGTCGTTGGGGTCAACGGCAGGCTCACCTTCTGGAGTAGCCACATCACCTCGTGATGAACCGAATACCATACCGTTTTCATGACCGTCGCTACCAATCGTACCACCTGTAATCGTGACCTCAGTATTGCCACCCGTAGTAGACTCCACAGTTTCACCAACAGTATAAGTCTTTCGTCCTGTAGGCATTCCGTTTGCGTCGTAGGTAAACTCACCTACTGAACCGTAAGCACCACCACCATAGATGTTATGCAGGATGGTGCCATTCTCAATCTTCACCTTCGTATTACCCTTGACCAGACCTGCGGCAACATATTTCTTCTCTGTACCCATATGTTCAGCATCACCCTTACCACCGCCATAGACGTTACCAAAGTAGGCACCGCCCAGATCTGTTGTACCTATAGTACCACCAGAGACTGTTACTTTCGTATCGTGCTGTACATAGCCGCTCTCGCTACCACCATAGACAGAACCTTTGACAATGGCACTTCCGTCAATGGTCACATTAGAATTGGTGACCAAAGCCAACGTCTGAAGGAACTCTAAATAAGCATCTTCGGCAGTTTCATGAGTTGCGTCAGCAGCAAAATCTGCCATACCAGTTTGAGTCATCTTTTGAGACTTACCTTCTCCACTCCCAACAAAAAGAGGCGTAACACCCTTACCGGCACCAAAGACGTGTCCGGCAGTCTCTGTACCTCCACCGTCTGGTCCTACTTGAGCCTTGCCCTGGATGATGACGTTACATATTCCACCTCTTCGCTGATGATAAGGCATGCCGTCAGGCAAATCGGTAGGTTCTGTGGGTTGTGTTTCACCAGGACATGGCGTGGAAGCGATACCCTTCACCCAATATCTGCCAACGGTTGCCTTCTCACCACCTCCATAGACGTTTTGCAACACCTTGGCTTTGCCCTGAACTGTGACACTACTGTTACCACGCACCAAAGCAGAGTAGCCATGTGTCTCTATTCCTGCACCGGCACCGAACACGCTGCCACTAATTTCAGGAGTACTATTGTCATCGCCCTCTATACCAACAGTCACCGCGGTATTCCATTCTACTCGGCCTACCTCACCGCCGCCATAGACGTTACCGGCAACGGAACCGTTACCAATGTGGACGCTTGTTCCTTTAATCTTATTCGTATCTGAACTGGGATCCTCGCATGCTCCTTCATCATTAATACCCACCATGGCTTTCTCACAATAGAAAGCACGATCACCTGTCTTTTCAGCTTCACCCTTGCCGCCTCCAAACACGTTGCCTGATATCGACGCAGTACCTGTCGTACTTTCCCACTTATTGGTAGTGCTATTGTAATTAGCACAAACGTTCACCTGTGTATTTCCAGAAACATTAGACTCTTCGCCACCGCCGTAGACACTACCGCCAACGGTGGTAGTGCCATCGACATTCAGCGTGACATTGCCTGTTACGGTACCAAGATTTTCAAGCGACTCCTCGGTATAGAAGTATTTTTTTCCATCATACTCAAAAGTTGGGTTACCAGTACCAACACCATCAGGAATTACAACACCCGCTGGAATAACCACATTGGTAGTTTTATTCTTGTAACACCATGTATATGTCTCGTTAGTGCTTTTCGGATCCGGATCAGGGGTAGGAGTAATAATACCAGTATAGACATTAATGGTAGGTGGCGTCTTATCCTTATTAAAGATGGTTACTTCTGGTACACTGGCTGAGTAGCCTGCGCCAAAGGCAGAACCCATAACTTCTGTGTCGGTAAGCGTTGATTCGACATCACCTATTACACCACCCAGGTTACCGCCCCCATAAAAGCTTGTGAGTACTTTACAATTAGTAAGATTATTTGTAATTGGACCAGTATTGGTAGCAGAGAACTGTGCTGCATATAAATAGGTTCGGAATATGCCTTTTTTGGCATCGGTACCTGCTGAACTGTTAACAATCTCCATTTCATAGTCAGCTATATAGTTTTTGCCATCACTGCGGTAGGTGTTAGGAGTATAGCCATTCAATCCTCCTGTTGTGTCCCAATCATAGGTAGCTGTGGCATCATTAACAGTAACATCCTTTTTATCATACTGCACATAGCTGGTTCCTCCATTACCGCCACCATAATAAACGCCAAAGGTTGTACCTATAGCATTGGTGGTAACGGTCTTATTCTTAGTGGGATCGGTATCATTCAAGTTCATATTACCAAATTTCGGACCGCCACAATATTTGGTTATTTTGCTATTGTCAACAGTGACGTTGATGTTGCCTTTGACGGTTTTAAAATTATTGCCTGTGCTTTGGTCCATAGTGCTACCACCATAGAACTCTTCGATGACGGAATGGTTAATCTTGAAATAAACATCACCGTTGATACCTTCCTTACCAGCAGCGGCAACCTGCTTAAAGTTTCCACCGTCTATATAACAATGGGGATTGTCAACATTCGGCGTAACTTTATTGTTAAAGTTTCCTGTCAGATAAAGGTTATTGATTCTTCCTCCAATGATGTTAACAGCACAATGGCGAGTCGAATAATTAGCATTATCATTGACATGGGCTCCTGGTGTAAATGAAGGAATATATACATTACCCCCGATAATAACATAGTTGATATCGTCATTTACTGCATGTCCAACACCTATACCTTTAGTATATTGATCATAAATGCCACCATTTAGGATAAGAGGAGCCTCTAAAGAACGATTCTGGTTTGCAAATTCGAACTGTCCGAAATGTATCAATGATGTTTCCGTCACCTCAAAGTGGCCTAAAGGACGATAACAACCCAATGAATAGTATTGTGTGGAGCCGTCCTCTTTCATTGCCATACCCATTTCAATAACAGGCAGGAAATCAAAACGTATCGGACAGATATTATATCGACTTGTTTGGTTACCTAATTGCCAAATAAGACTGTAGTCCGGTTCGTCATCCAAATCAAAATCAGCACTTAAAATAGTGCATCCTTTGGCCGCATCTCCTAGATTTGCATTACCTGTACGATACTGGTGATTGCCCACTAAAACAATGGCCTTATTGTACACGTCGTTGTTAGTAGGAGTAGGTAATTTGCTTGAAATGGTTCCTGTTTGGACGGTCTCTCCATTTCCAAGAGTTGTTGGACGATGACCCGCAGGGGCAAAGTGATAACCTATGTTCTTGTTCGGATCTGTATTATATGACATATAGACACGGTCATAACTATTGTTTGCACTATTATCAAGATAAATAGCATCTGCCCACTTTGCCGTGATAGTAATTGCCGTCACTCCGTTGGGCACATAATAATAGCCGCCTTGAGCAAAGATTCGTTCCTTGTCCTTATTCGTACAATCGCGATCAGCGAAGTTATAACCATCTTGCCAATGTTTAACAAGAGTACCTTCTGTGCCACCTGTCACGCTTGTGATTTCCCAGCCTACTACGACTTGATCTCCATAGTTGCCACCATAACGGCTAGCCCACTGACTTTTTTTCTCTGCATCTGTAGTTCCCGTTATCTCTACAGATGGGTCACCAAAGATACTGTTGTAATAAGGCAACTGTATTTTACCATAGCAGAAGTCGTTATTTTCAATATCCATCGCAGTGATAGTTATACTTTTGCTAGCTGAACCACTAAGACTTCCTCCTTTATTGATATTGACGGTGATACTTCCTAATTTCTGCCCCTCAGTATCGGGTGCTGCTTTGGTCGTAATTGTATTTTCAGAAGTCGGGCGACTTTCCCAAGTCTTGCTAACAGGATTAATACGATTGTCGGGGTCCTGATTAATCGCAGAGTAATACTTTCCAGGAGTTTTCAAAATAGGATAAGGCGCAATGCTGGGGTCAAGCACCCATTTTGCCATCAGTGAGGCATCCTTTGGCACATCTTGAACATCCGTGGTGGACATTTCACTTGGAGCAGAAGGAGCACCTACCCACCAGCCGCAGAGTTCACGGTTACTGTTCAGCAGATAGCGATAGTATTCATAATGGGTTAGGTATTCCTCTTTTGCTGGCCATGAGCAGTTGTAGTGGCTATTATCTGCCAAACCTAAGTTTGCCTCTGCACGATAGAAGTCGTAGTTGTTGATACCGGTAGTTTTGTTATTTAGAATCTTATTGCCGCCATAGACAGGATATTTTGTGGAACCACCTGTAATGTTACCATAGAACATACAGTTTACTATGGCAGTCTTAAGCTCAGTATATTTGCCACCGGTAACTTTTGCAGTTGATGCAAAATCATTATATCCTACGATACCAGCTACTACTGTTCCTCCATTGACATTTGCAAAACTAAAACAATTGATGACTCGCGAATCATCCTTTAACAAACCGACCAAGCCACCACAATAGTCATCGGTACTTGCCACTGAGGAATGTCGCACTCTATTAGAAAACGTGTTATCGTTAGGTAAGATGCCACAGTTATAGATACGGGTATAACCCTTCGCTTCACCAGTAATAGCACCCACATAGCCACTTTGGTTGATATGTACATTCTTAAGCATGACGTTCTTAACAACGCCGCCATTAACGGTGTTGAAAAGTGGATGGGTTAGCCCAGAAATTGTTGGGAAAGTGCCGTCTGCCTTGGCTTCACCTTCAAAGACACCCGTAAATGCATTATCAGAATAGAAATTCTCTAGTAATGTAGCACTGATATCGTCCACAAGGATGTAATGACCATTAGGAGAGTAAGTGACAGATGTCATGCTACTTGTGATTCTTGTCTCTCCTTCGGTCAATTTCGTAAAGGTTGCCGTGACATAAACACCATCATAGTCAGCAAGAACCGTGAAGACATACATGGCAACACTGCCCGCTTCAACGCTACTGATTTCCTTTGTCATATCACTATTGTACATCGTTCCCGGAATAACATCGGCGATAGCTGGTGTACGTCGTTTGGGAGCATTGGCCTTTCCAGGATCAACCAGTTTCTCCACAACGATGTCCGATGCCTTGATGTAATATCCCGCATCTGGCGTAATGGTCAGGGTTACTGTACGATTAGTAACACTTTCGAACGCGACAGTACCATGTTCGATACCATCATCAATGACGATGTCACTTTCTGTTAATTCTGGTTCTTGTGCCCATGACTCACTTGTTGCACCCATCATGAGTGCCATCAGCATGAAAAAGAATCGTATTGTCTGTTTCATATCTTGCATTAATAAATTCTTCATTGTGCTGTACTTTCTTTTCCAATTTCATCTTTGAACATCTGATACAAAGCTACGGGACCCAAATGCCATACCTTTGTTTGTTCAAGTTCAAGTTTTTTATATGTTACGGAATTATAGAATTTCCTCAGCCCGTCAAGCAAGTCTAAGGAATTCTCTTCTACATATCTTCCCACTGCAGCCGACACCTTTCCAGGCAGCAACAAATATATGTTTTTATCTGTAATCTCAGGTATCATATCTTCACCTCCATACTTTCAATATATATCAATGTCTTTATCGCCTTTTCTGTATGAAACAGCAATTGGTCAACAAACTTATAAGCTCTCATTTCACGAATCAAAGCCTGCTTATCTATAAATCCCTGTTCGTAAAGGGCAAAAGCAGCATAGACCTTGTCATTAGCTACAGGACCATAGACCACATCGAAGTCATGTTCAAATCCATATACAGTACGGTTATTATGCACAAAATCTATCCATTCCTCGTTTGGTTCTATGAAATGCTTATAGTTCAACCCTGTTTTATTATTATCATTCCACTCATATTTATTCACGAAGCCGTGCCTGTGGCTGTCATCCAATTTGTTTCTGACCCACTTCTCAGCCTGATTATAAGAAGTAGTCGTATAGAACCCCGCACCATAATCTAACGTATGGGAGGGAACCAAAAGACGTGGCTGCTCCACCTTCACCAAACTGCCGTGATAAACTATCATATCTTTCTATCCTTTATATGTTCGTCAATATCATGCATCAACCATGCTGCGCCCTGTGTATGCAGCACATCATAGTGTTTTGCCAAATAGTCCGTAATCCCGTTCTTATCGAACAGTTTTAACGTTTCACTACCCGACAGTCCTTTCTGCATCTTATACTGCTCTAAGCAGAAAGACACGAAGTACAATATGTCAGTTCCTTTTTTTCCCATTCTATTCGTCGAATTCGTATAATTCGTTCTCTCACTTAATCACGACCTTATTTCCGTTATTAATGTACAACCCCTTCGTAGTGGGCTTGCCTTGTAATTGGCGACCATCAAGGGTGTACCAATAGTCAACCGAATTGTCAATTGTCAATTGTGAATTGTCAATTAATTCAATTCCCGTCGTGTAATTCCAAGCAATTTGCAGACGGGTAGGAGCAGGCTCTGGCGATGAAGCGATATGATTCGGGTTGAGAAATACCTTACCTTTCTTCAAGTTGCCAGCCTTGTTGAATACAAACTCGTTCTTATAGAGTAGATATATTTTTTTTGTTTCAAAAGGAACAGATTCCGTGGTAGCATTATAGCCAGGAGTATCCTCCGTCACTTTCTCCAGCATGTTCTTATCTTTCTGCTCCGGAGTGATGGTCACCTCAGAACTGCTGGCTTCCGTAACCACAAATCCTTGGGTCTGATGATTAGCTACCAACAGCACGGGTACATCAGCGGGAATATAATTCAACGGTTCTGGGATAGCCCACTCTCCTCTTATGTCTGAAATGATGAAGGCAGAAAATCCTTCAGGCAAAACAAATCCTATATCTTCATCATCCTTTTTCTCTGCCACAAAGGTTGCAGACCAACTATCTCGTTCTGTATCCGTAGAGAAGGTAACGAAAGCATTCCGGACAGTAAATGAACCTGTATAGTTATTTATGCCTGTGACGGTTCTTATGGCGTATCCTTCACTGGGATCCGTGTCTTCACCTACGCTGTAATCTGTAGATAGAACAAGTGCACTACCAATCACATCATCTGTCAGCAGGACGGTGTTTCCCGTACCAAAGTCGAGGGTATAGCCATCAGCAAGAGTAGTACCATCAACAAGACTTTTGGGTGTAATAGTAAATGACTGCGTATTGGTAGCAGGTAATTTGTAGTTACCAGCCTTATCACCTGTAAGGGCTGACGCTGTAGCTTTATAGTAGTCTTCTTCCTCTACATTGGTTTGAGCATTGGTTTGAGCGCCTGTTACAATGACTCCTATCTTGTCACCATTTACCGTACCAGTAGCAGTAGCAGTGGGAGCATGCTCCTCTCCGTCATAAGTGAAAGATGTCGTTTCGCTCCAAGTCAGTCCGACTTCCTTCGGATTAACGGTCAAAGTTCCTGGAGCAAAAGTAATGACATAGTTCGCCGCAGATAGGCCACTAGGAATGATATAGTAAGAGCCTGGTTCGCTTGTTTTTGTATAGGCTGCGCCTGTTCCATTAGCAACAGTATTATAGGCATAAGTGAGACTTCCACTAAGCACACTTTCATCATCTGTGTCAGCAAGGCCGCTGTATGTCACACCATCATTCGCTGGATCATCACCGTAAGTGATAGTTTTTGGCTTAGCAGTGATTGTCAATTTTGCTTTTGAGATAATCAAGTTAGCCCCAGTGAACGAAATAGTATAGTTATTACCTGCAGTCAAACTGCCCTGAGTTATAGCATAAATTCCAACCTCTTCTCCAACCGCACGAGTCAACGTACCTTCAAAAACCGATTCCTTGGTATCTTCATACTTCAGTCCTTCTACCGTAAAAGTAAACTCTGGGTCGAGTGCGCCATAAAGCTTCGACTGGCCATCTGCGGTAACATTAAGTGTAGCTGGTGTAATCGTAAACTTGGCGCTAGTAAACGTTATCGTATAGTTTGGTGCTACCAATGTACCTTTTGTGATATCATATTCACCAACATTATTTCCTTCTGTACGAGCCAAAGCACCCTTCATAATGTCTATTGTTTCCGAACCTTGGAAACCTGTTGCTGTATATGTCAACGTTGGATCGTCATCACCATAAACTTTTGTTTGAGCATCGGCAGTAACTGTCAATGCTGCTGCAATAATGGTAAAGGTATGGGTTAATCCTTCTGTAGGAAGTTTATAGTTCGCATCCGACAAGGCTGTAGCTGTTGCCGTATAACTCTCACCCACATTCGTTTCTGCACCAGTAACTGTCACTGTAACATTATCGCCTTCTACAGCATTCGAAACTGTTGCCGTTGGTACTTGAGCCGTAGCATCATAAGTCAATGCGTCATTACTCCAAGCCAATACTGCTTCCAGTTGCGTGATATTAGCTGTTGAGGATGTCTGGTTTCCTGTATCAGCAGCTTTATAGTTGTCTCCACTTGTTCCGCCCATGGTAAAGCCAGTAATCGTGACGGTCTTGTTTTCGCCAACATTCTTATTGTCAAACGTACCAGTAGCTGCGGTAACGGTTAGGTTATCGCCTTCTAAAAGACCAGTAACTACAGCCGAGCTGCAATCGAAGGTTGCGGTTGTTGTTCCGTCATATACCTTATTCTCAGCTGTAATACCACTTGTTACCGTCACTGTCTTTTTAGCAATGTCAAAAGTGTGAGTTGCTAAAGTTGGCAACTTATAGTTTCCCGCTTTGGCACCCGTCAATGAAGCGGTGGCTGTGTAGCCCGTGCCTGCATTGGTTTGTTCACCAGCAACAATGGCACTTACGGCATCATCATTAACTACACCCGTCAACCCGCATGTCGGTTTCTGTGCTGAGCCATTATAAACCAAGTCATCATAATTAGTCCATGTGAGTCCTACTTCTTTCTGATCGACAGTAAGAGTACCTGGAGCAAAAGTGATGTTGTAATTAGTTGCAGTCAGACCGCTAGGCGTGATGGTGTAACTGCCCACATCGCCATACTGACTATAATTATAGGCATAAGCAAGCGTTCCTCCAAGAACAGATGCATCCTCATTGTCGGCAAAGCTATCATACTCCACTCCGTCATTGGCAGGTTCATCACCATAAGAAATCGTCTTTGGTTTAGCAGTGATGGAGAGTGCCTTCGGACTGATGGTCATAGTACCCGAGCCATAAACAATATAATCGCCATCGGTTTTATCAGTAATAGTAACGGTATATGTTCCAGCATCTTTATGTTCTGCTACAGTTACACCTGCCTTTTTATAAGTTACCGTGTATTCATCAGAAGAAATGGTAGCTTCGCCAACTTTTACCACGGGAGTTTTGTCTGTACCATCGTATGTAGAAGATTCAAACGTCTGATTAGGAACGAAAACTATCGTTTGCGTCACCACACTCGACACATGAGGTCCTTTGACGGCTATCGCCTTGATGGTTTTGGTTGAGGTGATAGGATTGCTAAATGTTGTACTAAGTGCATCAGCTTCAGTAGGATCATCAGGAGCCGTCATGCCGTCCGCAATAGTATAGTAGATAGCAGCACCATCTTCCGTACATGTCATACTTACAAATCCATCCTCATTACATGATATGAGAGGATCAGCACAAGGAGCCGGATAACCAGTGGCTGGCTCAATAACCCAATGTGCTGTGGGATTGGTTGCAGTATTAGCACGATCACTTGTAGTACAAACAGGAGTCGTAACACTATTATCCTTTAATGCTATACTATTGTTGTCCCATATATAACTTTTCAGAAGTTTAGGAATAATGGATTTATACTTATCCTTATTTTTATTATCTCTAGCTGATTGTACTATGACAAACTGACACCCCTGTTCATTCTCTTCTGTCTTGTCTTGTAACCCAGCAACATCATCTTGACTACTATTTGTAGCTGTTTTATCAAAGCACATATATTTCCCGGTTTCAGCATTGACAATGTAATAGTAAGTGATGTAGTTATAAGAACCATTAAAGCTACCAGAGCTTTTAGGTACTTCCTCGAAATACCAAACCATGTCATCACTTTCATTACTTACATCCGATGAAGTCGTTATTCTACCGTCTGCATTTTTGGAAATATAGAATGAGGTGTTTTTGCCATTCTGTATTTTATAATATGTCTTAGATTCTGCTGTTGAAAGCGTAAAAGGTGCCGTCCATGATAGGCCTTCATTAGTAAATTCGACAAATATCCACTGCGAATTCTCGTCATCGTACGTACTAACTTTTATTCCATTAGTGAAGCCACCACTACCTGATTTCTTGTTGACATAATTATTTGGACTTGATTTGGGGTGAATATAATAGCTATTATTTGAAGATTTATATGATACGGAAAATTTGTATTTATCCTTCTCGGAATCAGTGGCATTGTCATTAAATTTGTTTTTTATACGTATTCCATTATTATTATTAGTATCATAAACGTACAAATACCTGCCAGTTGAATTATTAATAAAAAAATAGTAACCCTCTTCACCTGACTCCATCATATACCAAAGCATGTCCTGATTAGGGACGTTGGAGGTTGATACTTGACCATTGTCGGCATTAGTGACACGCGGAACAATATAAAACTGTTGCCATTCAAAACTACGAATCAGATAAAGATGCTTCTCATTAACATCCGTCGTCAGAGTAAACGGCAGTGTCTCTCCCCACGTTGTATTCACTCCCACCATCATCATCACCAGCAGGAGCATCAGGCTACGCAAGAAATGGGCTTTAGGGGAGTTATTTATTCCCACGCTAGAAACAAAACATTTCCACGCCGGGAACAAAACATTCCCACGCTGGGCCTTTGCTACGTTTATCGTCATCTTTCGTGTCATATCTTGTGTCATTGATTTATCTTTTCTCTGAAATTACTACTTTATATCGACGTTGCAGAGCTACCAGCACGCTACGTTCGGCCAATGGATTCAGGGCACGA
>Ga0247608_10005566_pt1 | contig 13573 bp, 15 predicted proteins | sample 176DNAGHGlowgp2_FD_193490 | JGI IMG/M metagenome (GOLD analysis project Ga0247608, IMG submission 193490) | Sheep rumen microbial communities from Palmerston North, Manawatu-Wanganui, New Zealand - 1766 DNA GHGlow gp2 | ecosystem: Host-associated > Mammals > Digestive system > Stomach > Rumen ...
ACGACAGTGTAGGCCTTTATGTGCGCCCCCGTCCGGAGCAACGTGAGACTTGTCTGGAATGGATGCGCCGCTTCGGAATAGAAGAACTTGCCGACCGCACTTTCCTCAGTCTCTCATCGGGCGAACAGCGTATGTGTCTTCTGGCCCGCGCTTTTGTGAAGTCACCAGACCTGCTAATCCTCGACGAGCCGTTCCACGGTCTTGACGACCAGCGGCGTCTCCTCGCCACATCGATTATTGAAGATTATTGCAAAGACCATTCCCGCACTCTCATCATCGTCTCACACTACGAGGAAGAGCTCCCTGCCTGCATCACCCACCACCTGAAACTCACAAACTCAAGATAAGAAGTTTAAGGGGTTAAAGGTTTTAAGGATTTTAAGGTTTTTTGCTTATCGGCTTCGCCGAGAAATCATTGAAAAATCTAATATAAAAATCAGGCCTCCCCCCAGCCCCTCCCAAAAGGAGGGGAGATTTTTTAATTCAGATTTCAAGCACGTAGTGCAAGGGATTTCTAGCGTAAGCTATCCAAAAACAAGGTGAAGAGTTCTACTTCACCTTATCGGGATTTTTGCGGATGAACTCTTTCCAGGAGCGGGCGCCGCCGGTGGACTGTGGGCGCTGGCTCTCTATGAAGTGGCAGTAGGCAGCGGCGAGGCCGTCGGTGGCATCGAGCCAGGGCAGCATGGAGTCCTCGGGGATGTTGAGCATCTTACGCAGCATATAGGCCACCTGCTCCTTGGATGCCTGTCCGTTGCCCGTGATGGCCATCTTTATCCGCAACGGAGCGTATTCGGTGATAGGCACCTGACGGCTGATGGCTGCTGCCATAGCGACTCCCTGAGCACGTCCGAGCTTGAGCATAGACTGCACGTTTTTGCCGAAGAACGGAGCCTCGATAGCCATCTCATCGGGCAGGTAACCGCCAATAATCTCGCTGACCCGCTCGAAGATACGGCCCAGCTTGAGGTAGTGGTCGCCGTATTTCCGCAGGTCAATGACACCCATAGTGACCATCTCCGCCTTGCGTCCCTGCACTCGCAGTACGCCGTAGCCCATGATGGTCGTTCCCGGGTCGATGCCTAATATGATGCGCTCATTCTCCATCTATCACTTCCATCATTGTGGAGAAGCCTATGACACGGTTCTCGAACATACGCAGCATTTCCTCGTTGAGCTTCTTGCCCTGCTTCACGAACCAGGCGTGGAGGGTGGCTGTGCTTTCGGTCTCGAACTGTACGGCAAAGCACTCGGAGTCGTCCTCTTTGTGCGAGAGTATGCGCGAGAGTCGTCCGCCATGCAGCATACCCTGCTCGTGAACCTGAGGCAGCAGTACCTGATGTACCCAGATGACGAAATTGCGGGCATCTGCGAGCGGCATCTGGTATGTTGTATTGTAGATAATCATAGGCCTGAGAGTAGTGATAATTGTTAATCAGAGTGCAAAAGTAGTTAAAAGTTTTTGGAATTAGGGCCTAAATCGAAATATTTTTTGATTTGAGGTACATGGAATGGGAAAAACTTCATATATTTGCATCGCAAAAACCTAATTTAATAAATATGAAAAGACTCTTTTTCCTTTCCATGCTCGCTTTTCTTTGCATGGGCGCAACTACTGCCAACGCGCAGACCAACAAGAAAACTGCTGCCAAGCAAGCCGTGATGCAGCAGGCAGACAAGGCCGCTGAAATCAAGTTCGACACCCTGTCCTATGATTTCGGCACATTCTCCGAGAAATCTCCTGTCGTGAAATGCTCTTTCCGCTTTACGAACACAGGCGACGCTCCGCTGGTGATTCATCAGGCTATCGCCTCATGCGGATGCACTGTTCCCACATATACCAAGACCCCGATTAAGCCGGGTGAGAGCGGCACAATCGATGTGACTTACAACGGCAAGGGCAAGTTCCCCGGCCGCTTCAAGAAAAACATCACTGTGCGCACCAACGCCAAGAACAGCGAGCTGGTGAAGCTCACCATCGAAGGCAACATGGAAGAATAGAAACAATATGAGAAAGATTACGATAATTGCTCTTGCGCTGCTTGTGCCGATGTGCATGTTCGCAGGCAAGAAGAAGAAGGTGACTGAGCCGGTGAATCCGCTGGGCGACGGCGCAAGCGACCGCGCCTACTGGACAGAGTTGGCATACACGATGGCTGCTCCGGTGCTGGAGAACATGGCCAACGGAACCCTTCAGAAGAATATGAAGCTGGAGCTGTCACCCACGTGGGACAACCGCGACAAGAAAGTGGCATATATGGAGTGCTTCGGCCGTCTGATGGCCGGTATCGCCCCTTGGCTCACCCTGCCTGATGATGACACCGCCGAGGGAAAGAAGCGCAAGCAGCTCCGCGAGTGGGCCCTGAAGGCATACGCCAATGCCGTGGATCCCGAAAGCCCCGATTATCTGGGGTGGAGGAGTGGCGGTCAGACTCTCGTGGATGCCGCATACGTCGTGGAGAGTCTCTTCCGCGGTTACAGCGCTTTGTGGGAGCCGCTTGATCAGGTCACCAAGGAGCGTTATATCAAGGAGATTCAGGGCCTGCGCCGCTACGACCCGCCCTACACCAACTGGGTGCTGTTTGTCGGCATGGAGGAAGCGTTCCTGATGTACGTCGGTGCCGACTATGATGCCTACCGCATCAAGATGGCCGTGAGCAAGGCCGAAGAGTGGTATATCGGCGACGGCCTCTACAGCGACGGCCCCTCGTTCGCTTTCGACTACTACAACGCATATGTCATTCAGCCGATGTACACCGAAATTCTGCAGATGGTGGCTGCACGCCAGCCGAACAACAACTATCTGGTACGCTCGCACGGCGACAACCGCAACGGCGCCAAGAACCGTCTCGGAGTGGTTATGAAGCGTATGCAGAAGTACAGCGTCATTCTGGAGCGTTTCATCTCGCCCGAAGGCACATTCCCCGTTGTCGGACGTTCCATCCCTTACCGTCTGGCTGTGTTGCAGCCGCTGGCTCTGCTGCCCTGGCTGAAGGAGTTGCCCAAAGAACTGCACAACGGACAGGTACGCTGCGGTATCACAGCTGTGATGAAGCGTATGTTCGAGGGTAAGGGCAAGACCAACTTCACTGAGGACGGCTACCTGACCATAGGTTTCGTGGGTTCGCACCCGAATGTGGCCGACTGGTACACAAACAACGGCTCCCTGTATATGACATCGCTGGCATTTATGCCGCTCGGCCTTCCCGCAGACGATCCCTTCTGGACAGACGCTCCGGAGAAGTGGACCTCGAAGAAGGCATGGGAGGGTGATGACTTCCCGAAGGATCACAAGTGGGACATCAACCGCCAAGTGCTTTATTGGGAATAGTTTTTTTAATTCATAAAGCATAATGCATAATTATTCGACTTCGCTCATCAGTACGTCATAATTGGGCTGCGCGGAGTGACTTTTTATTAAAAAATGCGCACTAAAAGCAAATTTTTCTATGCTTTTAGTGCGCATTTGCTATCTTTTTGCTACTTTTGCGCCCGATTTTTGAGTGTAATCACGACAAAAGGATAGTAAACATTAAATTAATATAGAAAAAGGTAAGAAGAATTATGTGCGGTATTGTAGGTTATATAGGCCAGAAGAAGGCCTATCCCATTCTCATCAAGGGATTGAAGCGTTTGGAGTATCGCGGTTATGACAGCGCAGGCGTTGCTATGATTAGCGACAAGGGCGAACTGAATGTATATAAGGCCAAGGGCAAGGTGGCCGATTTGGAGACCTTCTGCGACGAGAAGGATGTGAGCGGAACTGCAGGAATAGCCCACACTCGCTGGGCCACCCACGGCGAACCGTCGAGCACGAACGCCCATCCGCATTATTCTGCATCGGGCCGTCTGGCGCTGATTCACAACGGCATCATCGAGAACTACATAACCATCAAGGAGAAACTCACCGCACGCGGAATCACCTTCCGCAGCGTCACCGACTCCGAGGTGCTTGTGCAGCTCATTGAATATATCATGCAGAGCAACGAACTGGAGCTTCTGGAAGCTGTACAGGTAGCTCTGCATCAGGTCATCGGAGCCTACGCCATAGCTATCCTGGACCGCGAACACCCCGATACCATCATCTGTGCACGTCAGAGCTCGCCACTTGTTGTGGGTCTGGGGACCGAAGGCGATTTCTTCCTGGCTTCGGATGCCAGTCCTATCGCTGAATACACCGATAAGGTGGTATATCTGAACGATGGCGATATCGCTGTAATGCGTCTGGGCGAGAAACTGAAGGTGGTGAACGCCGACAACGAGACCCAGCACCCGAAAGTGAAGCAGATTGACGTTACTCTCGGTCAGTTGGAGAAAGGCGGTTATCCCTATTTCATGCTGAAGGAGATTTTTGAGCAGCCCAACTGCCTGCGCGACTGTATGCGCGGACGTATCAACGTGGATGCAGACCGCATAACCCTCTCGGCTGTAATTGACTACCGCGAGAAACTGGCAGGCGCACGTCGTTTTATCATTGTGGCCTGTGGCACGTCGTGGCACGCCGGTCTCATCGGTAAGCAGCTGATAGAGAGCCTCTGCCGCATACCTGTTGAGGTGGAATATGCCTCTGAGTTCCGTTACCGCGAACCGGTGATTTATCCGGACGATGTCGTTATTGCCATATCGCAGAGCGGTGAGACTGCCGACACGCTGGCAGCCATAGAGCAGGCACGCAAGGCCGGCGCGTTCGTTGTGGGTGTATGCAACGCCATCGGCGCAAGCATACCCCGCCAGACACAGACGGGCGTGTATATCCATGTCGGTCCTGAGATCGGAGTGGCATCTACCAAGGCCTTTACGGGTCAGGTGACGGTGCTCTCTATGCTCGCCCTTTGTATCGCCAACGAGCGTCGCACAATCTCAGGCGAGCAATATAAGGAGATGGTGGCTGAGCTGACTCGCATCCCCCAGAAGATGGAGGAGGCGCTGAAGACCAACGAGCAGATCGAGCGTCTGGCACCCATCTTCACCTATGCCAAGAACTGCCTCTATCTTGGTCGCGGATATAACTATCCCGTGGCTCTTGAGGGCGCTCTTAAATTGAAGGAAATCAGTTATATACATGCCGAAGGTTATCCTGCTGCTGAAATGAAGCACGGCCCCATTGCCCTCATCGATTCTGAGATGCCGGTATTCGTAATCGCCACCCGCGACAAACTCTACGAGAAGGTAATTAGTAATATACAAGAGGTTCGCGCGCGAGGAGGCAGAGTCACGGCTCTGGTCACTAAGGGTGACGAGCAGATTAAGAAATTCGCCGACCACGTGATAGAACTCCCGGACACCTGCGAGCAGTTCCAGCCCCTCATCGCATCTATCCCCCTGCAACTTCTGGCTTACCATATCGCTGTTTGCAAGGGCAAGGATGTCGATCGTCCGCGTAACCTCGCCAAGAGCGTAACGGTTGAGTGAATTCATAATTCACAACTTTCTGAAGTAGTTAAGTAGTCAGTAGTTAAAGAAGTTAAGCCAAATGTCGAAGAGTGTAAAATCAGCCGCAAGAGTAACGGCTTAACTACAGCCCGTAGGGCGAGTGAAGCGATAACTTCTTAACTTCTTAACTACAAGAAGCCAGAGCAAATGCGAAACTTGAATTAAATAATTGTAAAATTGGAAATCTCTCCGATAGCCCATTATCACGGTCCGTTCAGCAGTAAGTTCGGAATCCCGCGCCAGAGCGGACTGACTACTGCTGAGGGTCGCATTGTATTCACGCCCGAATTCCGCAATGCAGATGCGTTGCGGGGTTTGGACGGTTTCAATTATATATGGCTGATATGGGAATTCTCGGAAAACAGGGATGCAAGGAAGACACCTACCGTTCGTCCGCCGATTCTGGGCGGAAATGAAAGGGTAGGGGTGTGGGCCACCCGCTCGCCCTTCCGTCCCAATAATCTCGGTCTATCTTCCGTGCGCATCTCTGGCATAGACCTGCATACGGACGAGGGACCCGTAATCCGTGTCGTAGGAGCCGATCTGATGGACGGAACCCCTATCTTCGACATCAAGCCCTACGTGCCTCACGCCGATTGTCACACGGATGCACTCAGCGGTTTTGCTGACCCGCGCGGGTGGCATACGCTGAAAGTGGAAATCCCGGAAGAGGTGCTTGCTGCATCGCCATATACAGCAGATGAGTTGCAAGCCCTTCGCGATGCCCTCTCGCTCGACCCGCGCCCTCATTATCAGGAAGATCCTGAACGCATCTACGGCCTCCCGTTCGCCGGCTTCGATGTCCGTTTCCGTGTCGTTGAAGACTCTCTGACGGTTCTTTCAATACAAAAATAGTGAATTTTTTGTTCATATGCAACGGAATACCTACCTTTGCACACTGATTTTGTTAGAAAGCTAATTTTTATTCACATTATTACACTTTTCGCGTATGAAGAAACTTACCCTTTTTGCAATGATGCTGACTCTTTTCAGTGTGACTACTTTCGCGCATCAAAAGACTCGCATCACCCATCTTCGCTCAAATGTTCAGCGAGTCGTAACGTCACAGTCATCCAAGCCTGGCTTGCAGCGTGCTGAAGACGAACTGACACCTGTGGTTGCTCCTGAGAATCTGGTGACAGCCGAGTATTCTCTTAAGGCATACGATAGCAAAGACGAAGTGTTTTACTGTTCTGTTCAAGTTGGTTTTGATGGAACAGATGTGTATATCCAAGGCCTTTCGTCTTATTTACCTGAAAGCTGGATCAAAGGCTCTCTGTCAGAAAACACCGTGACATTTCCGGGAAGCCAGTATATTGGTAGCGTAGGTGACTATGATTTTTTCCTTAACTATGAAGGAGAGGACGTTGTCTTCACTTACGATGTAGAAACAGGAACATTCACAGCTGTCTCAGAAGAGTTTTGTATTGACAACGATATTTATTATTTTAACGACTTTGTCGGTGCAGTTCTGACAAAAGTAGTGGAGAAGGCTGCAACGCCTGCTAATCCGCTTATTTCTGTTGTAGCAGATGGCGATTACGGCTGGTATATGTATTTCTCAATACCCACGGTAGATACCGAAGGCGAGGGTCTTTCAGGATCCAAATTGTACTATCAGATCTTTGTTGAGGAGGATGGTGAGGTGAGTCCGCTGAACTTCACCCCTGCCACTCATTCTGAACTTGATGAGGAACTGAGCGTTATCCCATTCGGTTTCACAGATAGTTACGACTTTTACAGAGATTGCATTTACTTCAATAACCTCTTCTCTACGAGCTGGACAAAAATCGGTATTCAGAGCATCTACACAGGCGGCGGCGAAGAGCATAAGTCAGAAATCTTCTGGTTCGAGATTGAGTCTGTAGCCTCTTCTGTGGCCCTCTTCGACTTCAACTCAATGGATGTCGAAGTTTCTACCAATACTAGCCACGCTGGCGATATCAAGGATGACCTCGTACTCACCGATGGCACCGTGACTCTGACCGTTTCTCCGGCCGTCTCCGGCACTCCAAACCGCTTCTGGAACGACAGCAAGAATGGAATTCAGCTCCGCGTATATAGCGGCACACTCACCTTTGAGGCTCCCAAAGGAATGTCTATTTCCCAGATTGTATTCAATTATGGTAAGTGGAACGACGGTAACGACGCAGACAGTGGCGAGTTCGACGGTAGCACCTGGACCGGCTCTGCCAGCACCGTGGTGGTCACAATCGCAGGCAACACCCAGCTGAACAGCATCGAGGTGACTCTTGCTGGAGGCGCTGGTTCAGATGTTCAGTATGACGAGACTGTAGCTCCCGACGATCTTGAGACCGAGGAGTGGGCCGTTACTGCTAACGAAGTAGATTATTCCGATGACGAGGAACTCGGAGAGAGCATGGAGCTTATTCCTTTCACCAGCAGCGTCAACTTAGGCTTATACAGCAACGGCAGCGATGTGTATATCCAGGGCCTCTGCCCCTTAGTACCAGAAGCTTGGGTCAAGGGTACTCTGGCTGACGGCAAGGTGACTATTCCTTCAGGCACATTCTTAGGCCAGTATTACGATGACTGGGGGGAACTGGGTTTGACTGAAGAGAATCTCTTCATTACAGCTGCAGACATCGATGGCGAAGAAGAAACCCTGACAGACATCGTATTCAACTACAATGCCGAGACAAAGACCCTAACCACCGAGCAGGACATCTTCATCACAGTTAGCCCCGATGAGTTGGAATACTACTACTGGTTCCAGAATATGTCACTGAGCTTCATCCCCGATGTGGCAGCTACGCCGGCTCAGCCATCTGTAGCTTCAGCCTTTATTAGTTCTCAATTCTCGTATTTGTCGTTGGATATTCCTGCCACGGATGCCGAGGGCAACGCTCTGCTTTCCTCCAATCTCTTCTATGTGCTCTGGATTGAAAAGAACGGCGAGGTGTCTCAGCTGACTCTCTATCCTAATGAATATGAGAAGTTAGACGAAGAACTCTCAGAGTTCCCTTACAACTTCACAGACGATAATGATATCTTGGCACACGGCGCTTATATCTTACTGAACCAGAGCGAAGAGGAACTTGCTTCATGGACCAAGATCGGTGTTCAGAGCATCTATCGCGGTGGCGGTGAGGAGCACAAGTCTGAAATCAGTTGGTTCGAACCCGAAGTCTATGGAGATGACGATGCAGTCCGCAGCGTCGCAGCCACCACCGGCAATACCGCCATCTACAACCTCTCCGGTCAGCGTGTAGCCAAGGCTCAGAAGGGCTTCTACATCGCAGGTGGCCGCAAGATTGTTGTTAAGTAACGCAACGAATTATAAGAATAAAACGAATTATTTCTCAAACAACGGATTACACCGATTTAACGGATTAAAATCAATGCATAATGCATAATTAAGAATGCATAATTGGCAGGACTCTAACATTAAAACGAACACTAATCTCACTAATCAAACGAATTAAATCATAATCAGTGCGCCAGCCTTATTCGTACTATTCGTTCAATTCGTGTTCGAAAACAAAGCATCGCGCAGCTAATCCGTTAAATCCGAGAAATCCGTGGTCAGAAATAACACCAGAGGAGGCTGTGTCATTCATTTGGCACAGCCTCCTTATTTTTAGCTTATGTAGCGCCATTGATTTCTCGCCATATAAACATGCGGATGGACGTTGGGGAATTGCAAGTGTCAATACGAAACCGCCTTGTTCGAGGGCAAAAAGTGAGAAAAAGTGCAGTAAAGTGAAGTTTATTGTATATTTTATTGGTTTTCCGTATCGTAATTCAAGAATAATAAATACCTTTGTGACCATAATAATAGGATTTGAAATAACACAATAAAGTATTTACAATACGATTTTGGTTTGACAAATTAAGAAAGAACATGAATATACAATTGACATACAGACGGACTGGCAGGTTGTCGATGCGCATCGTTAAGAATGGCGATGTGCACGTGTCTGCTCCTATCGGTATGTCAAAAAAAGAAATAGAAGCGTTTATCTGCCAGCATCAGGAATGGATTGTTGAGGCAAGAAAGAAGACAGCTGAGCGACAGAAACAGCGAATAGATTTCTTCAATCAACTACCGTTGACCACGAAAGCTCAAAAGGAAGAGGCAACGGAAAAAGTTAGAGCGTTGATTGAGCCTCTGATAGAACAATATACGGAGGTCATTGGCATCACGCCATCCTCTATCCATTATAAACCGATGATATCTCGTTGGGGTATGTGCAATGTAAAGGATCACAGCATTTGCTTTTCTACATTTCTGCTGTTGCTTCCAAATAGGTGTGTCGAGCATGTCGTGGTTCACGAACTATGTCACTTGTTAGAACCTAGCCATAATCTCCGTTTCCATGCGTTGATGGACAAATACTATCCCAAGTGGAGGGACGCACGAAAGGAAACTCGCAGGATAGTGAAGGGTGAATATGTCTGTAAATAATCTATTAGAGAAATATGAAAAATATAGAAGTCGTAGCAGCGATAATTCGCAAGGGTGATAATATTTTCGCTACTCAGCGAGGATATGGCGAATGGAAGGACTGGTGGGAGTTTCCTGGCGGAAAGATGGAGGCTGGAGAAACGCCAGAGGAAGCACTGAAGCGGGAGGTTCGCGAAGAACTTTCTACGGAGATTAGTGTGGATGAGTTCCTTTGTACGGTGGACTATGACTATCCGCAGTTTCATCTTACCATGCATTGCTATCTTTGTTCGCTGATGACAGATTCTTTGCATCTGAATGAGCATGAGGCGGCGAAGTGGTTGGCGAAGGATGAGTTGGATGGCGTGAAATGGCTACCTGCGGATGTGGAAGTGTTGGAAGTAATAAAATCAAAACAACCGTGTGTTAATCATTAAGCCAAGGGAAAAGAGTCAATGACCCATGGGGAAACACTCAACGAACCGAGGGGGACAGGTCAATACAATCTTTGAGTTGGTTTTCACCCGACAGCGGTCGGCTATCTTATCGAATAAAAACTAAGCGTTATGCTCTTTTCTTCCAAACTGAAAACCTTGAGAACTTTATAATTAAAAAAATAAATACTCAAAAATTTGCAGATATAAGTAAATGTCACTAACTTTGCGCCCAGAAATAAGTCCTTTGCAACTGAAAGGTTACGTTGACGTAGCTCACTAGTGTAGGTTGTACGGGGCTATTTCTTTTTATGACGCTTTGTCAATTCCTCTTTCTTTGTATAGTTGCGTGGCACAAAGTTCCAATGTAAATATGGACGTTCCCACAAGTCCTTTTTCTTGGTAATGGGCGTGGTTAAGCCAATGTTGAATTTAGGATACATTTGCCAGATCTTTGTTCGAATATATTTGTATATCCGTTCCTTTACGATGTTTCGTTTGGCGCGTTTCCCATCAATTCCTCGTTCCTTGTGTTTGTCATTCAGGCGGAAACACATAGAACCAAGAACCAAGTCCATCACTTGGAGAGGCAGATGTTCCCCAAAGCGAAGTCATCAAAAACGTTCTCGTTTCGCATCCCGTCGGAAGAAGAGATTGACTTTTCCGCGAAACTCTGAAGTATATATTACATATTATATAGAGCCGTCCGCCAATGGACGGCTTTTTTCATTACGGTATTCGCTTAGCTGTGAAATCGGCTCAAAAATCATATTACAATGACTGAACGCCCCGAAGTAGCTTTTCATTTTAGGGACATTTTATGATTTTTATTCCACTTAAATACATTTTTCCTCTCATTTTTTTGCACATTTCAAAGAAATACTGTTCCTTTGTGGCGACTCTTGAAGTTTTGTACCTCTTTTGACACCTCAGACGCGCTCTGAAACGCCAGAATGCCAAGACAGCCTGCGCCGAGCCAACGGCGGTGATGTATAAGGACTTACTTTAGTGCTTGACCTGAAACAGACCACCTGCGGCGGGTACTGAAACGTTATTCAGTTAATCTGTTAATACGTTGATGTGCAATAGGGTGGGACATGGAGTCACGACATATTAAAAAGGCGTTTACTCAGCGCTTCATCGCTACAATCCAAACTTCGAACACTTGGAAACCACGTGGCAGATGACGCAATAGTAGATGTCCTCGGGATGTGTATATGCGCATTCCCTATCGTGATAGGCAGATACAAATGTATCTTGACTATATTACCGTTAGGGGGCTTATATTCATATCGGCGTGGGCTTCGAAGTTGCTTATCTATACGTGGTGGCAAGTTCGAAGGCCAGGATTGTGAGATAAGTAACGAGTACGAATCTCACGCTTTTTCTTTCTGAGAGGTTAGTGTGGGTATATACGCCAAGACAAAGATGTGTATTAACAAACTAAACAGAAAGAATTATGAAAAAACTAAGTCAAAAAGGGAAGCAGAGAAACCGCTTTATTTGGAATTTATTGTTCTTATTGGTTTTCACATGTTCTTGTTCAAAAAACACAGGAACTATTCATTGGATCACATTTATTGACACAAACGATGAACATATCGGTGAGATGAATGAAAATGCAAGAAAAATGTTGTACAAGCATTTCATAAATGTTATCGATAGCTCCTTATCGCTTGCTGGATATAAATCTGAAGTATTAGACTATGTTGGTAATGATGTAACTCCAGAAAAATGCATAGAAATCATAAATAATTTGAAATGTGAAGATACTGATATTGTCGTATTCTACTATCTAGGTCATGGCTCACATTCTGAAAATGATAATACAGACCTTCCTTCTATGATGTTAGGTGAGAAAGAGCTGGTAGGGAGAGCAGTCCCTCTATCATAGGTACATAACAATTTAACAGAAAAAAGAGCAAGATTGGTGATGACTATAGCATCATGTAGCAATATAGAGCAAGACCTTAAGACAATTGTAGAGGCTGTTTCGGTTCCTACAATACGCAAAAGCAACAATCAAGAATTCAGTAGTGATAATGCGATGTCCCCCATTCAAAACGCCTTTTTATGTACTGAAGGCGATATCCTATTATGTGCAGCGGCGTTGGGCTATGATGCATTTGGCGGAAATACTACTGTTGGAAACATGGATTTTTTGACAGCAGCATTGATAAATCAATTCGAGGAATTAACAAATGATAATAAGTTTAGTTGGGAATCTCTTCTTGATGGAACTGCTTCTCAAGTAAAAAATATTACTGACAGCATACAGGTACGCAAACAGGTTCCTTTGTATTATTACAATCTTAGATATCAGGAATAGTAGTCAATAAAGTATTATATATAAAATTAAATTGTATTCCTATGAAACGAAAAAGAAGTGTAAAAGGTTTTGGCTATGAGATAGCCATTTCTTTATTGTTTGCATTGCTCGTCTGTACTGGCTGTTTGGCAAATCCAAGCAATGCAACAGAATCTTACAAGTCACAAGCAAAAACTGACAGTATTATGAGGAAAGCGGTTGGTGATAGTATTTATAATATAATCACCAATGCTAAAAAGGTTGTAGCTGAAGAGATTAAAATGACAATGGATTCTACAAAAGTAATAGTTAGAAGAAAGTCAATTAACGTGAAAACAAAGTACATTCCATTGGCTCAGTTCATTGTTTCAGATCCTAAAATATATGTTAGTAACTTAACTTCTTATGGAAAATTTTTTCCTTGCTTCAAACTGACATTCACAAAGAAGAAAGAAAAGTGCATTCTTAACTTTGATTTTGGTCTAAAGAAATGGAATGTCTGTGACAGTAAAGGAAAACAGATTAAAATGTATGATTTACCTTCAGATGATATGCTAAGACTTGCCAACATGCTGTTCCCTGAGAATGATTTATATAAGAACCTTATTAACACTGATAAAAGATGAAAAAGTTAGCGATTACATTCCTGATGTTGCTCGGAGTCATGGCAACACAGATAGAGGCAAAGACCATTCACTGGTTGACGTTTTTTGACACAACCGATGGAGTAGGGGAAGTGCAACCGCCTGAAGTTAGTATTGGCGAAATAGATCAAAATACAAGAAAGATTCTTTATTCACGATGGATAGACCTTGTAAATGCTACACTTAAAGAGGAAGGTTACAATGTAAATACTATAGACATTTATGGCAGTAAAACCTCTCCAGAAAAATGCAAAGATATAATTAACGATTTGGATTGTGATAGTGAGGATATTATTGTTTTTTACTATGTAGGACATGGAACTGAAAATACTAGTACAAGTAAATA
>Ga0247608_10005567_pt1 | contig 13572 bp, 10 predicted proteins | sample 176DNAGHGlowgp2_FD_193490 | JGI IMG/M metagenome (GOLD analysis project Ga0247608, IMG submission 193490) | Sheep rumen microbial communities from Palmerston North, Manawatu-Wanganui, New Zealand - 1766 DNA GHGlow gp2 | ecosystem: Host-associated > Mammals > Digestive system > Stomach > Rumen ...
TCTCGGAGATAACGATGGCTCTTGCTGCAAGTCCCGAATGCCGTAAAAGTCCATATTTCGGCCTCGTAAAGAAAGCTCCTGAAAATACGGAAGATGAGGCTGATGTTAAGGCTCAGGATGAGCCGTCGAAAACACGCCTTATCGTTATAGCAGGTGACAGAGGACTTTGCGGAGGCTATAACGCCAATGTCTTCAGGACCATTAGAACAATGGATGCTTATGAGATAAAGCCTATCGGAAAGAGGTCTTACGACAAATACCACCAGGCTGATCTTGAAGATGAGAATGAAGGATCAGAGGAAGATGGCTACCTGTCTTCAGAGCACTATTCTTATGAGGAAGCTTTAGAAGAGGCTAAAATCTGCTGTAAGGATTTCCTCGAAGGTAAGATCAACAGAGTTCTTGTTGTTTATAACAAGTATGTCTCGATAATGAGCCAGGAACCCCGTGTATTCCAGCTCCTTCCTCTCGTAAAAGAGAAAGGAACCAAAGAATTGGGCGGCATATTGGAACCTGCGCCCGATGTTCTTCTGGAAGAGCTTGTTCCCGAGTATTTTGCCTGCAAACTCTATGCTCTTGTAAAAGAGAGCTTTGCATGCGAAGTCGCAGCCAGAAGAATGGCCATGGACAGTGCGAAAAAGAATGCACAACAGATGATCGATAATCTGAAACTTGAATATAACCGCGCCCGCCAGAGCACGATCACTCAGGAGATAACCGAGATCGTGTCCGGTGCAGGAAAGTAGGAGGTTAAATATGGAGAAAAGAAATGCCGGAACTGTCGTCCAGGTAATGGGACCGGTAGTCGACGTCAGATTTGAGGAAGGACACCTTCCTCCGATAAACAATGCTCTTGAACTTAAGATAGGTTCAAAAAGACTTGTAGTCGAGGTCGCCCAGCACATCGGTGACAGCACGGCAAGATGCATTGCGATGTCTTCTACTGACGGCTTGGGCCGTGATGCCGAAGCTGTTGATACCGGAAAACCGATATCCGTACCTGTAGGAAGAGAGACTTTAGGAAGGATCTTCAATGTCCTCGGTGAGCCTACAGACCTTAAGCCTTTTCCGGAAGGTGTCGAGAGATGGGATATCCACAGACCGGCTCCTGAATATGCAACACTTTCTTCCAACAAGGAGATCCTTGAGACAGGTATCAAGGTAATCGATCTGCTCTGCCCTTACTCAAAGGGTGGTAAGATCGGTCTTTTCGGAGGCGCCGGCGTAGGCAAGACAGTCCTTATCATGGAGCTTATCAACAACGTCGCTAAAGAGCACGGCGGCTTGTCCGTATTTACAGGTGTAGGTGAGAGAACGCGTGAAGGAAACGATCTCTATAACGAGATGAAGCAGTCCGGAGTTCTCGATAAGACAGCCTTGGTATACGGTCAGATGAACGAACCGCCGGGAGCAAGAATGCGTGTCGCTTTGTCCGGACTTACGATGGCAGAATATTTCCGTGACAGGGAAGGCCAGGACGTGCTCCTTTTCATCGACAACATCTTCAGATTCACACAGGCAGGATCTGAGGTATCGGCACTTCTCGGAAGAATGCCTTCAGCAGTAGGATATCAGCCTACGCTCGCAAACGAGATGGGTGCTCTGCAGGAGAGGATCACTTCTACAGTAAATGGTTCCATCACTTCGATCCAGGCTGTATACGTTCCTGCAGACGACCTTACTGACCCTGCTCCTGCTACGACTTTCGCGCATCTCGATGCAACTACGGTTCTGTCCAGAAGCATTGCATCGCAGGGTATCTATCCTGCTGTAGATCCTCTCGAATCCACTAGCCGTATCCTGTTGCCTGAAGTAGTAGGACGCGAGCATTATGAGACTGCAAAAGAAGTACAGCGTATAATCCAGCGTTATACAGAACTTATGGATATCATCGCTATCATGGGCCTTGATGAGCTTTCTGACGAGGATAAGATCCTGGTTGAGCGTGCGCGTAAGATCCAGAGATTCTTGTCTCAGCCTTTCCACGTTTCCGAGAAGTTCACGGGAATCGAAGGTACATATGTACCGCTTTCAGAGACGATCAGGGGCTTTAGGGAGATCATCGAAGGCAAGCATGACGACTTGCCTGAATCGGCATTCCTCTATGTCGGAACCATCGATGAAGCAGTTGCAAAAGCTGCAGCAAAAAATAACTGATGACGGAGTAAGCAGCTTAAATGGAGAAATTCAGACTCAAGATACTGACTCCGGAAGGAACAGTCATAGACAAAGATGTAGCAGGCCTTTATCTGCGCGGAGCAGAAGGAGACCTCGCAGTCTTTGCCGGACATATTCCTTTTGTTACACCTGTTAAACCCGGAAAATGCACTGTTGTTTCATCGGACGATAACAGTGCTGACGGATTTGAAGATGTTGAAGGCATGATAAGCGAGGGCATGCTCCGTGTAACTTCTGAAGAAGTCCTTCTTATGGTCAGGTCATGGGAGTAAAACGAGATGACTAACTTTACGAAAAAGGCTATAAAAGAAACATTTGTAGAACTTTTGGAAGAGCATCCTCTTTCAGATATTACGATAAAGAATATTGTCGAAAAGTGCGGCATCAACCGTAATTCGTTCTATTATCATTATAACGATCTTCCTGACCTTATCGAAGAGATAGTAAAAGAAGATGCTGAAGGAATAATCAAAAAGTATCCGTCCGTAAAATCTATCGTAGAGTGTTATGATGCGCTGATCGAGTTTGCTTCGCAGCATAAGCGCGCGATCATGCATATATTTAAGTCTGTTAACAGAGAGATGTTCGAGAACTATCTTATGGAAGTCAGCGAGTATCTTGTACGGAGCTATATTGAGATGGCGGTTTCCGGGACAAATATCGGCGAAAGCAGCAGACAGAATCTGACAGATTACTATAAGTGTGTATGCTTTGGACTTGTAATTGAGTGGCTCAATAAGGGCATGAAAGAAGAATATGCACAGGAATTCAGAAAGATCCTTGTAATGCGAAAAGACCTTGCACCTGAAATTGCAAAGGGGCTCCAGGATTAATATTCAAATATAAAATCAACTCTTTAGGCACGGGACGTCCCGTGCCTAATTTTTATTCACGGGCGCAGGTATTGTCCGTGTTAATCATTTCCTCTCATGGGTATCCTTTGGATGAAAAGGAGGAATGATGATGCATACACGTTCAGTTACATCGATCAGGATAGCGAAATACGGATATATCTTTATGTCCGTTTTATTCTGCGTTGCAGGTATCTTGATGCTGTTAAAGCCTGGTATTTCTGTTGAAGCAATCGGCCTTTTCGCAGGACTCTCAATGATCGTTTTCGGAGTTATAAAGCTTATCGGTTATTTCTCAAAAGATCTGTTCAGACTGGCTTTCCAGTATGATCTTCAGTTCGGGATCCTTCTTATCATCTTAGGAGTCATCACAATATTTAAACCCGGCGATGTCATGAGCTTTGTAAGCATAACAGGCGGCGTATGCGTCATCATTAACGCTCTTTTCAAGATCGGTATCTCTCTTGAAGCAAAGAGGTTCGGCATAAGAGAGTGGTGGCTTACAGCGCTCTTTTCATGCATAGCAGGGATCATGGGGATCCTTCTCGTTGGAAGGCCGGCTGAAGCCATGAACATCATGGTAATGATAACCGGCATAGCTTTTCTTATTGAGGGGCTTCTTAACATAAGTGTTGCTTTAAGCATGGTAAAGATCGTAAAGAACCAGAGATCAGAACTGGCTGATATGGAAAACTATTGAAAGGAAGTATATAAAAATGAAGTTTTCAAGGGGAGTTGTTAAAAGCCGTATTGCAATACTGATACTGGCTTTGATCCTCATGGTGCCGTCAGTTATCGGCATGGTAAAGACCAGAGTCAATTACGACATGCTCACTTATCTGCCTTCAGACATGGAGACGGTAAAGGGCCAGAATGAACTGCTCAAAGACTTCAACAAGGGCGCTTTTACGTTCCTTATTTTCGAGAATATGCCTGATAAGGATGTAGCTGCCCTTAAAGAAAAAGTCGAAAAGATCGAACATGTCGACACTGTTCTCTGGTACGATTCTGTCGCTGATCTTTCCATGCCGAAAGAATTACTGCCGGAAGACATTTATAAAGCATTTAACAGCGGGAACTCAACGATGATGGCTGTGTTCTTTGACACGGGCACGTCTGATGACCGCACGATGACAGCTGTTAAGGAGATCAGAAAGGTCTGCGGAGAGCAGTGCTTTATATCAGGCATGACTGCGCTCGTTGTCGATCTTAAGGATCTGTGCGAAAAAGAAGAGCCTATTTATGTAGGTCTTGCTGTTGCACTCTCATGCGTTGCAATGCTTCTTTTCCTGGACAGCTGGCTCGTGCCTTTTGTTTTCCTGGCATCTATCGGTTCGATGATACTGATGAATCTGGGATCAAACTATTTCCTGGGCGAGATCTCTTATATCACAAAAGCACTGTCTGCAGTCTTACAGCTGGCAGTTACAATGGACTACTCGATATTCCTCTGGCACAGCTATAACGAGGAACTTGAGACTAATGACGATCACAAAGAAGCTATGGCTCTTGCTATCAGGAAAACTCTCACCAGCGTTGTCGGAAGTTCAGCCACGACTATAGCGGGCTTTGTAGCATTGTGCTTCATGTCTTTCACATTGGGAAGAGATTTGGGTATTGTAATGGCTAAGGGCGTTGTCCTCGGAGTTGTAGGCTGCGTAACTTTACTGCCGTCCCTGATCCTTATTTTCGATAAGCCCCTTCAAAAGACAAGACACAGATCTCTTATTCCTGATACGAGATCCATTTCGAAAAAGCTGATCAAGATCTTCCCGGTATTCCTGATAATTTTTGCGGTCCTTATCACACCTGCTTACTATGGTTATAGAAAAGCGAACAAAGAAGTCTATTACAACATAGCAGAGACACTGCCGGAAGATATGAATTACATCATATCCACGACAAAGCTCAACGAAGAGTATGGTGTGGGCGCAACGCACATGGTTCTCGTAAGATCCGATCTGGAAGCTGACAGTGTGCGTTCCATGACAGAACAGATAAAGAGCGTTAATGGTGTTAAGTATGTGCTGAGCCTGGAGTCGCTCATAGGATCAAGAATACCGGAAGATCTGCTCCCGGACAGGCTTACATCAGCGCTTAAGAGCGAGAACTGGGAATTGATGCTGATAGGCTCCGAATACGGCGTCGCGACTGATGAGATCAACAGCCAGATCGACGTTATCAACGGAATAGTAAAAAAGTACGACAGTAATGGACTGGTCATTGGCGAGGGCCCCTGTACAAAGGATATGATCGAGACTACTGATCATGACTTCAAGGTCGTAACTGCAGTTTCAGTCCTTGCAATATTCCTGATCATCCTGTTTGTCGAAAAGAGTATTTCTCTGCCCTTGATCCTGATTTCCGTCATTGAGCTCGGAATATTCATCAATCTTGGACTTCCGCATTATCTGGGACAGAGCATGGCATTTATTACCCCTATCTGCATCAGCACGATCCAGCTCGGTGCGACTGTCGACTATGCGATCTTAATGACGACAAGATATAAGACTGAAAGGATCGCAGGACATGACAAAAAGGAGTCTGTCTGGACTGCGCTTTATACATCGATACCTTCGATCATCGTATCCGGAATGGGACTTTTCGCAGCAACGTTCGGAGTAGCTTTATATTCCGACATCGAGATGATCAGCTCGATGTGCATGCTGATGGCAAGAGGCGCAGTTATAAGCATGCTGCTCGTGATCTTTGCTTTACCTGCAATGTTCATGCTCTTTGACGGTGTCATATGCAAAACGACTGTCGGAATGACTCATATCAATAGTGTTAAAAAAGCTAAGGAGGCATTAATTCATGGATAAGTTGGCTGAAAAAGCGGTAGCTCTTGGTGTTTGTTTATCGGTATGTTTCGGTGTAGCAGGAATATGCTATGCCAAGACAAGAGATGAGGAACCTTTATTGGAACCTGAGGTAAGTGAACCGTTTCAGGAAGATGTGAAAACACCTTCAAAGACAGCTGATGTCAATATTAAGGATGAGACTGTATATGTCCTCGCTAATTCTGACGGAACTGTCAAAAAAGTAATCGTCAGCGATTGGATAAAGAATGCAAAAGCTGATAATGAGATCGTCGACGATACAAAACTTACCGACATCAGGAATGTTAAAGGCAACGAAACGTATTCTATAAACGGAGATCACATGAAAGTGTGGGATGCCGAAGGTAACGATATCTGCTATCAGGGAAGCACGACAAAAGCACTCCCTGTTGATGTCAGCGTTTCATATAAGCTTGACGGTAAGACCATGTCAGCAAAAGAGATTGCCGGAAAGAACGGCAGGGTAACTATCAGATTCGACTATAAGAACAACCAGTATGAGATGGTCGATATCGGCGGACAGAAAGAAAAAATATATGTGCCTTTTGCGATGCTTACCGGAATAGAACTGGATGACGATAAGTTCAGCAATGTGGAAGTCACAAACGGCAAGGTGGTAAATGACGGAACAAGGACTGTTGTAGCAGGCCTCGCATTTCCCGGTCTTCAGGATAATCTTGCTATCAGCAAAGATAAGCTCGAGATCCCTGACTATGTCGAGATCACAGCGGATGTTAAAGATTTCAGTCTTGGTATGACAGTAACTATCGCGACTAACGATCTTTTCAATGATCTTGATGCAGATAAGCTCAATGAAGACGAAGTCAGAGATTCGATGAAGAACCTCACAGATGCAATGGATAAGCTTTTAGACGGTTCTTCAAAGCTATACGACGGTCTGGATACTTTGCTCAGTAAATCCAAAGAACTTGTTGACGGCATCGATAAGCTTGCTGAGGGAGCAAAAGAGTTAAGAGACGGCGCAGCATCACTTGATGACGGTGCAGGGAAGATCAAGTCCGGTATAAGCGAGCTTTCAAAGGGCCTCGATACTTTATCCTCCAAGAGCGATGATCTTACAGGCGGAGCAAAGCAGGTATTCAATTCGCTTCTTGATACTGCAACAAAGCAGATACAGGCAGCAGGAATATCAATTCCAAAGCTTACTATCTCCAATTATTCACAGGTGCTGAATAAGGTTATCGATTCTTTAGATGAGACGAATGTTTATAACCAAGCTCTGGATTCTGTCAGCAAGGCAGTTGAAGCCAACAGAGACAAGATCACTGAAAAGGTAACGGAGACAGTTGAAGACCAGGTTAGAACAAAAGTTACGCAGGCAACAAAAGAGAAAGTTGTTTCAGGCGTGGAAGCCGGAATAAGAACCCAGGTTACGGCAAGCGTTATCGAAGCTTCTTTGGAAATGAGCAAGGAAGAATATGATGCTGCAGTTGAAGCAGGCAATATAACTGAAGAAGTACAATCTCAGATCGATGCTGCTATCGAAGCTAAGATGTCATCTGATGAGATCACATCAAAGATCGACGGCATGGTCAAAGAAAAGATGTCCGCAGATGAGATCGTTTCTGCTATCGATGCTGCAGTTGAGGATCAGATGAAGTCTGACACTGTCAAAAAGACAATCTCTGACAATGTTGAGATTCAGATTAAAAAGGCAATTGCCGATAACATGGCATCAGATGCTGTACAGAATAAGCTGAAAGAAGCTTCCGAAGGATCAAAGCAGATCATTTCAGTTAAGACCTCTCTTGACAGTTTCAATGCATTCTACCTTGGTGTTATTGCATATACCGATGGAGTAGATTCAGCAGCAAAGGGCGCATCAAAACTGTCATCAGGAGCAACGGAACTTAAATCAGGAACTGAGAAGCTTAAGAGCGGTTCAGCCCAGCTCTATGATGGCGCGCTTAAGATTAAAGACGGTGTTCCTGCCCTGGCTGACGGTGTGTCGAAACTTAAGGACGGTTCCATGAAGCTTTCTGACGGTCTGGATAAGCTTAATAAAGAGGGCATATGCAAGATCGTAGAACTCGTTGATGGTGATATCGGTAATACTTTAGATCGTTTGAAGGCCACTGTCGATGTATCGAAAAAGTATAAGAATTTCGCCGGAATCAGTGATGATATGGATGGCGAAGTTAAGCTGATCTACCGTACAGAGGAGATAAAGTCTGAAGCCTGATCAGAAACGGTTTTGTTCATATGAATGAAAAAAGGTCCCTGGGTTTGAATGACTCAGGGACCTTGTAGTATAATCCCTATCGGCAGAACGCTTGGCTTTTGCATAAGATGCCTTGATGTACGCAGATATCTTTTTTAAGAATCTGACGGAGGGTCTTTAAAGCCTGCCGGATGCCGCGTAATTGTATCCTCGAATAGAGGAATAATAACTTAAAGGAGGATTTTGTTATGTCAAAACAAAATCGCAATTCAAAGACCAAGACCATTGCGCTTCTTGGCATCCTGACGGGACTTATCATCTTAATGGCTTTTACTCCCGTAGGATATCTCAGAGTCGGAGTTGTCTCCATCTCGTTCCTCATGATCCCCGTTGCAGTAGGCTGTCTTGCCAAAGGTCCCTGGGCCGGTGCGGCTTTAGGAACGGTATTTGGCATTACTAGCTTTGTACAGTGCTTCGGAATGGATGCTTTCGGAACATATTTAGCATCCAAGAATGTGTTCTTTACATTCATCATGTGTGTCGTATGCAGAGCCCTGGCAGGCTTATGCGCAGGTCTTATTTTCAAGCTCATCACAAAGCTCACAAAGAACGTTATCGTCAGATCTTCACTGACAGGTCTGTCGGCAGCAGTATTTAATACTATTTTCTTTGTAAGCGCATTGATCCTTCTCTTCGGCAAGGCGACGGTCGGCGAGGCAACAGGACTTAATCCCGAGCTCAGCTTCCTCGCGCTTTTCGTAGCAATGGTAGGCATCAATGCAGTACTCGAAGCAATCGCTTCGTTCATAATCACCGGCGCTGTCGGAACGGCGCTCTTCAAGGCAAAACTCATAGAAGATTAACAGGAGGAGAGATCTATGGTACTTGCAATCGATATCGGAAACACACATATCCTTTTGGGTTGTTTTGAGGACCGCAAGATCCTTTTCACCGAGCTCTTATCGACCGACAGGTCCTACACCGACTTGGAGTATGCATCGCTCATAAAGTCGGCCCTGGAATTCAATGTCGCTTCATTTGAAGATATAGAAGGTGCCATAATCTCTTCCGTTGTTCCTTCTGTTACGGGAACGATAAAGAACGCTGTCGAGCGCTTCGCAAAAGTGTCTCCCATCGTGGTAGGCCCGGGTGTTAAGACAGGTCTTAAGATCAGGATCGATAACCCGGCCCAGTTAGGAAGCGATCTCGTTGTTTCTGCTGTTGCAGGCATAAAGGAATACGGTGTTCCGCAGATCAATATCTACATGGGCACCGCGACAGCTTTCTCGCTCATTGACAGCGAAAAGAACTACCTTGGAACATCTATCGGCGCAGGTATGGGGATTGCCGCTGAAGCATTGAGCAGCAAAACGTCACAGCTTCCCAACATCGCATTTGAGACACCTAAGAAAGTTATCGGCACGAATACCGTTGACAGCATGAAGAGCGGTCTGATCTGCCAGAACGCCGCCCTGATCGACGGTATGATCGAACGTATCGAAGAAGAATACGGCGAAGAATGCGTCATCGTCGCAACAGGCAGATATTCGTCTCTTGTAACGCCTCTTTGCAAACACAAGATCATATGCGATAAGGAACTCATCTTAAAGGGTCTTATCGAGGTCTACTACAAGAACTGCTGAGCGTAAAAGAACAACTTACTTTCTCGGTTTTTCCAACTTAAAACGGGCTGTCCGGTACTTGGGCAGCCCGTTGATTATTCGCGGAAAATCAAAGGTGCTTATGCAGTCTTATTCTCTGCAAGCTCCTTTACTTTCTCGAGAGGAAGTTCAGAATAATCAGCTATATCTTCAAGAGATAACTCGCCTCTGTCGATCATTTTGCGAGCCAGTTTCAGCTTGAGTTCATCCCTCATATCATCCATTGCTTTGCACATAGTCTCAACCCCTTCCTCGGTCTCTTTGAAATATCTTACTTTATCAATCACATATATGATATGTTCTCCGTCATTTAATGGCAAGCAATCACATTCCTTGATGTGCCTTCTAGCGATGCGTTCGATTAATCGGACTGCTGAAGTGGTAGGATTATGTTCAGATAAAAAATGTATGCCGGAGTTTATATGATCTATTTACAAAGTTTCGGATTAAGTCCTGAGAGACTGTCGTGCCCTAACATCTATCCTTATAACGTGTTCAGGCGCAGGGAAGGAATGGTGTTCTTTTTCGAGCAGATAACGGTCTTGTACGGGAATAACGGTTCGGGCAAATCCACGCTTCTTAATCAGATATCGAATAAGCTTAAGATCAAGGGCAAGGAATATGCTACGCCGAACAAGTTCGGCAATGAGGATTACTGCGGAAGATTTGTATCTGAATGCTCATATTGTCTTGGCGAGGATGAATTCGGAAGAACAATAAGATCGCTGCCGCAGGACAGCCGTTACATTAAGAGCGAAGACATCCTGTATGAGATCAAGAAGATCCAGCAGAAAGCCGTGTTGGAGAAGAGCCTTGTTTACGATCAGATCTCTGACGGGAAAAGCAAAGAGGAGGCTGACAGTTTCCTTGCATCGAAGCAGGGCAGAAAACTTCAGGAGAATGTTATGTTCTCGCAGGAGAAATATTCTAATGGAGAGACTGCATTCCGGTTTTTCGAGGAATTCATAAGGCCGAATGCACTATACCTTCTGGACGAGCCGGAAGTGTCGCTGTCGCCGTCAAATCAGGTGCGTCTTGCAGAGAAGATCAATGAGATGGCAAGGCTTCTGGGCTGCCAGTTCATTATCGCTACTCACTCACCATTTATGCTTGGAATATTGAATGCAAAGATATACGATCTTGATTCCAAAGACTTCAAAGTCTCAAGCTGGACCGAACTTGAGAACGTGAGATATTTTTACGACTTTTTCGAAAAGCATAAGGCTGAATTTGAAGAAGAGTAAAGGCGCTGATCATTTTGTTGATCACATGTTTTGCCTTAAAGATTGCAAAGCTTCAAATCGTACGTTTTTGACCCTGAAAAAGGTACGATTTCAGCCTTTGCAATTTGCAAGCATATTTTTCGAGCATTTTTACCCTTTGCAACTCACAGAAATAAAGAGGCTGCCTGCACAATTTGCAGACAGCCCTCATAATCCTTAATTGTTAACGTTCATTACTTCGCTACGATGTTGGCGATCCTGCCCTTAACGTAGATGAACTTGACGATCGATCTGCCGGCAAGAGCGCCTGCGAGCCTGTCGTCAGAATTAACGATAGCTTCTACTTCAGCCTGGTCAGCTTCGGCAGGGATGTTGACCTTGAACTGGACCTTGCCGTTGATCTGGACTGCGATCTCGATCTCATCCTTAACGAGAGCGGACTCGTCTACTTCAGGCCACTTCTGGTTGTATACGGAATAACCGTTGCCCAATACTTCGCACCAGAGTTCTTCCGTGAAGTGAGGAGCGAAGGGTGCAAGGAGGAGAACGAGCTTCTCTGTAGCGTATCTCTTGAATTCAGCCTTAGCGGAAGCATCCTGGCTGTACTTTGTGATAGCGTTCAAGAGCTCCATCATACGTGCGATAGGAGTATTGAACTGGAACTTCTCGATATCAGCCGTTGAGCTCTTGATCGCATAGTTGACAGCATAGTTGAGTTCCTTATCAGCAGATTTCATGTCAGCCTTGGCGGGAACTGCAGAAGCGGAAGCGCCTGCGCAGTCTGCAACGCATGTCTCGATTCTTCTGAAGAACTTAACGATAGCCTGAAGTCCGGAATCTGCCCAAGGGCCACCCTCGATGTATGCAAAGCCAAATCCTAAATATGTTCTGAATACGTCTGAACCGTACTTGCTGATGTAGTCGTCAGGTGCAACGGTGTTGCCTCTGGACTTACTCATCTTCTGTCCGTCAGGTCCCAGGATAGTGCCCTGGTGAACGAGGCTTGTGAAAGGCTCGTCGAAATCGAGCATGCCCATGTCACGCATAGCCTTTGTGAAGAATCTCGCGTAGAGCAGGTGCATGCATGCGTGCTCAGCGCCGCCTACGTACTTATCGACAGGGCAGAACTTGTCGATCTTCTCCTTGGAGAACATCTCCTTGTCGTTCTTATTATCAGGATATCTGAACTGATACCATGAAGAGTCAACGAAAGTATCCATCGTATCAGGGTCACGTCTTGCATCGCCGCCGCACTTGGGGCACTTGCAGTTCATGAATGATTCGCACTTGGCAAGCGGGCTCTCACCGTCGGGTGTGAACTCAACGTCGTAGGGGAGAAGAACAGGGAGCTGATCCTCGGGTACAGGTACGACACCGCATGAAGGGCAGTGGATCATCGGGATAGGTGTTCCCCAGTATCTCTGACGGGAGATGAGCCAGTCTCTGAGTCTGTAGTTTACTTTCCATTCGCCCATGCCGATCTCGTTGAGCTTTGCAACGATTGCCTTCTGAGCATCGTGCATCTCCATTCCGTCGAACTCGCCGGAATTTGTGAGATAACCCTTCTTTTCGCAGTAAGGGAGATCACTGTCAACACCCTGCTCGGGCTGGATAACGCGGATGATGTCGAGGCCGTACTTGTGAGCGAAATCGAAGTCTCTCTCATCGTGTGAAGGAACAGCCATGACAACGCCCGTGCCGTAACCTGCAACAACATAATCTGCTGCCCAGATCGGAACTCTTCTGCCGTTCAAAGGATGAATAGCATAAGCGCCTGTGAAAACGCCCGTCTTCTCACGTGTTGTGGACATACGGTCGATCTCGTTTACCTTAGCAGTTGCCTGGCGGTAAGCTTCAACGGCTTCGCGGCACTCGTCAGTAGTAAGCTTTGCGCAGAGCTCTGACTCAGGTGCGATAACGACATATGTGATACCCATGAACGTATCGACTCTTGTCGTGAATACTTCGAGCTTCATGGGAGAACCGTCTTCGTTTGTGAGACGCTCGCCGTTCTTCTCGACGTAAAGTGCTACCTGAGCACCCTCAGATCTGCCGATCCAGTTCTTCTGGAGCTTCTTGGTCTTCTCAGGCCAGTCGAGCTTCGGAAGGTCATCTAAAAGTTCCTGAGCATACTCTGTGATCTTAAAGAACCACTGAGTCATGTTCTTACGTACAACTTCCGTATGGCATCTCTCGCAAGTGCCGTCGATTACCTGCTCGTTTGCAAGAACGGTCTTGCATGAAGGACACCAGTTAACCGGTGCATTCTTACGGTAAGCAAGGCCTCTCTTGTAGAGCTCGATGAAGAACCACTGGTTCCATCTGTAGTAGTCGGGCATGCATGTCTTTACCTCATAGTCCCAGTCTACTGTCGTGCCCATTGCCTGGAGCTGCTTTTCCATCGTGTCGATATTCTTGAGTGTGGAATCCTGGGGATGGATACCTGTCTTGATCGCATAGTTCTCAGCAGGGAGTCCGAAAGAGTCGAATCCCATGGGGTGGAAAAGGTTATAGCCCTGCATATGCTTGAACCTTGCCCAGGAGTCGGTAAGTGAATAGTTATACCAGTGACCTAGATGAAGATTAGCTCCGGAAGGATAAGAGAACATCTCAAGGCAATATAGCTTCTTTCCCTCA
>Ga0247608_10005568_pt1 | contig 13572 bp, 14 predicted proteins | sample 176DNAGHGlowgp2_FD_193490 | JGI IMG/M metagenome (GOLD analysis project Ga0247608, IMG submission 193490) | Sheep rumen microbial communities from Palmerston North, Manawatu-Wanganui, New Zealand - 1766 DNA GHGlow gp2 | ecosystem: Host-associated > Mammals > Digestive system > Stomach > Rumen ...
ACTATCCGACATGCGCTTTAAGTCATGCCACCGATCAAAATCTCACACATGTGTATATTTCACGGTCACAGTGATCTGACCGCAGTAACTAAAATAATTTATCACAATACGTGGGAAAATGCAATAAAAATATCGCAAAAATGAAGATTTTATGATAAAATACCTTTAGAACGGCAATGTCATTAACTTAAGCCCGACACTTTGCCTGCAACGGCGGCAGACTTTTTCGCTCAGACAGAAAATCAACTCGCTCCAAAGTCCGCCTGCCTGCGCGGGATATACTTTATATAAATTAAGTTAATGACATTGTTTAAAACAGGGGGCTTCGAATGACAAGGGGGAAACAGTCGTCCGAAAAAGGTTCTAATATAAGGAGGTATTCTATGCAGGATTACAAAAAGATCGATCACAAAAGAAACAAGGATGTGGTTCTCCGTTATATTCCGGGGCACTTCATCACACCCAATTCCCATGTAAACTACTACATGGATCTGACAGACATGAAGTCACGTCAGCGTGAAGCCAGAGCCACCGGAGAGGAACTGGCGGAGATGTACTTAAGTTCAGATGTTATCGACACCATCCTGTGCCTTAACGGCATGGAGGTCGTGGGGGCATATCTGGCCAACAAACTGACCAAGGCCGGCATCATATCAGCGAATGCCCATCAGACCATCTACATCACCAGTCCCGAATATAATACCAGCGGCCAGATGATGTTCCGTGAAAATACCACTCACATGATCAAAAATAAAAAGGTGCTGATCCTCATAGACACCGCAACCACGGGAGATACATTAAAGAGTGCTCTGGGTTCGGTGCATTTCTACGGCGGATCGGTGGCAGGCATATCAGCCATCTATTCCGTGGGCGAAAAGATCGACGGCATCCCTATAAGAGCACTCTACTCCACCCGTGATCTGCCGGATTATGCAGGTTATAAGCCGGACAACTGTCCTTTGTGTAAGAATGGCATACCTGTGGATGCCATCTGTAACGGTTTCGGTTATTCCACGCTCTGATGTGACTGCTTTGGCATAAATACTCTGTATCATCTGACAGTTATGATCCCTGCGATCTCCACTTCGGAGGCCCCCGCAGGGATCATTTTTTTGCCGGTGGTGATACGACGGTCATAACCCGTTTCACAAAGGAAACTGTCAAAGGCAGCAGCGTCCCTTATGATTCCTGCCGCCTCCAGCTTGTTTGCCACGGTGGTGGATGAATCTCCGGGAGCGATGGTGATATACTTATCTTCCCTTGACACGGAATTCTTAACCGCAACGGGCGCATCGCTTTTTGCGGATGAACTCATTTTTTTCGCAGAAGAAGAACTCTTTTTCACATCAGATGATGAGTCCTTCTTTTTATCATTGGAAGAACTGCTCTTCTTAACCTCGGATGAACTGCTCTTCTTTTCTTCAGACGAACTATCCTTCTTTTCCTCGGACGAACTGCTCTTCTTTTCTTCAGACGAACTATCCTTCTTTTCCTCGGACAAACTGCTCTTCTTACCCTCAGACAAACTACCCTTCTTTTCCTCAGAGGAACTGTCCTTTTTATCCTCGAATTTCGCATTCTCATCCAAAGATGCTCCGGATGTCTCTGTGGCATCATCGGTTTTTACGACATCTGCGGAAACAGAATCCGCCAAGACCACATCTGCCGGGACTTTTTCCTCCACCGGCAGCATGACGTCATTAAGAGAGATACTATCTTCCAGAGACTTTGGCAGAGCATTTGAAAGTGGTACGGAATCCTTTTCAACCATTCCAAGCTTCCGGGCTTTTTCTTTTATCTCCCGGTCCGTAAGGGACACGGGCTGCCTTGAAACACCCATCAAAAGGGCTGCCACCACCATGCCTATCCCTAAGCCGCGCATATAAGAAGAAAGTCTCATTTCGCACCGCCCTTCGGACCTTCGAAGAGATCGATCACCAGCTTGACCTCACCCATTCCAAGACCTAATTCCCTGGCCACTTCCACATTGGATTTACCCTCACGGTGAAGCTTCAGGATCATTTCATTTTTATTTCTTCCGGGAGTCCTGCCCTCATCCAGGGCCATATCGATGGATCTGTGGCTTAAGGCATTGGCACTGTCGGCCGGCCCGGCCTTTGAAGTCCTTGCCGCAGGCGTCACAAAAGACGTCCCTGATGAAGCTGTGGCTGTTGTCCTTTTGGAACTGCTCTTTTCCTGAGGCTTTTCCACGCCGGCCTTATTTCTGGCCAGCCTCTCAATGGCACTTAACTGATCCTTTTGCTGAGCGGGCTTTGCGATACTCCTTCCGGGCCGGTCGACAGCCGGTGCCTTCACCTTGGCCTCTTTGGCCCGGTTTCCGGCGATCTCATCCGCTGCCTTAAAAGTATCCTTAAGGTCGCCATCCACCTGCTGAGCCTGTCTGACCGTATTTTTGAGATCCACGGATTTTTCATTCAGCATGTCATAAAGGAATACCGCTTCCTGATGATTCTTTTCTATGGCGCTCAAAACAGACTCTGAATATTCATTCAGAGCCATCATCTTTTCATTTGATAATCTGTCCAGGGAATCCTCGGTCTTTTCCCGGGCGTATCCATACGCCTCATCGGCCATCTTATACATCTTTTCCCGGGTTTCGGAAAGCTTTTCCTCACTGATACGGGAAATCTCCTCTATATCCACAGCCTGACCGGAAATGCTGCCCTTTCTTTCGGGCACAAAAAAACTGATGATAAAAATAGCTGCTCCACAGATAAGCAGCACTATTTCCATGATTGTCATTTGATATACCTAAACGGAAAAATCAAAGCCTCCTCCCCGTTTTTTGAGCACGACCTTTCCGTTTGAACTGTCCTCTTCCTTCTTTTTACGGTTTCTTCCCCCGTCTCCAAAATAACTTCCCAATCCGCCGCCGGCATTATCACCCTCAGTCTGAGCCTTCTGGCCCTGAGTCACTGAATGAGCATCATGTTCCACATTACGATCCACCTGAGCCTGTGAATTATTCTGATCCACCACGCTCTTCATGTCTTCATGCTGCTTAACGACAGAGAAATCCTGAGTCCTGGTCACCATGCCGTTTAATTCAATAGGCGAAACTCCTCCATACATAATATCACCCTCCTGCCGTCAAAGGATCAAAGCGCCTTCATGATCACTTCGTCTTCTTCCTTCACGAATCTGCAGTAATGATAAACCTGCCTCAACATATAGGCAGAATCTGCTATGATGAGTCTTACATTCGGATAAGCCTTACCTGTGACTCTAATCTGGGCATGCTCAGAAGACTTAAACTCAGATTCCAGTTTCAACAGGTCTATATTGTTTCGCTTGATGCGATCCTTATAACGGCTCACCATGCTGGAGAAATCCTTAAGCTGGGCTATCACTTCGGGAGCAAGCTTTTCGCCTCTGCCTACCCTCTCGCCCACGGCCTTTACCACGGGTTCCAGCCGGTCCAGCTTTTTCCTGGCTTCCTTGTTCTCAACCAGCATTTCATTATACTTCTGTCTTTTCTGCGGGTCAACCCCCACCTCAACCGTGGTGGCCACCTCCACATCGGAACCCAAAGTCTTAACCTCCACATAGTTAAGGGCTCTTACATTTCCGCCGGCGATAAAGCCCTTCTTGCCCTGTACCACCACATGGTCTCCGGATGATACCAGCGAATGGAGTATGCAGTCCGTCTCCACATAACCGCCTGCATATACGGTAGCGTTTTCAATATATTTTACTATGACATTTCCGCCGGCTTCCAGTACGCCCTTTTGCATACCGGTCACTCCACGGTGGATCACTATGTCACCGCCGGCATTGACCTTAGCGCCCTCTACCACGCCCCTGACAGTGACGTTTCCGGTGGCAGACACCTGAAAGCCCGACTGCACATTACCGCTCACTTCGATATCTCCTTCAAAGAAAAGATCTCCGGTGGAAGTATCCACATTATTTACGGTGAGGACATTGGATACTATGACCTTATCCCCGTCCAGTATCACATGACCCTTGGACTCAGCTATAAGCCTCAGTCCATCAGGTGAAACGGATATATTCTTACCGTAACGGAACACAGGAGTATAGGGAACATGAGGAAGAAGCTCATCTCCCCAGACATTTACACCGTTCTCACCGGGATCCGGCGGAGTGATCACCGCCAGCACCTCACCGGGTTCACAGGGACACATATTATCAAGATGGAAAAAATCCACACTACCGTCAGAATTCAGTGTGGGACGACCTGACAGATCGGTCTTGAACATATACTCCAGTTTACCGTCCTTACTTTCGATAAAGGGCTTCCCCTGAGCCAGTATATAATCCTTGCAGTATTCCCTGTCCACCAGGAATCTGTCTATCTCAGCCTCATTTATACCATAGACCACATCGTTATAACTCAAATCTCCCAGTATCTCGGCTCTGGTCATCATGGGACCGCCTTTAAAAGGCGGATAAAAACGCCCCTTTACCGTCATGCCGTCGGGAGCGATATCAAGCTTCAGCATCTCGCTTTCGAGAATAGACCTCTTATCTTCCAGCAGATACATCATATCGCTTTCGGAATTGATGCAGTCATCCAGTTCCAGAATATCAAAGTAGAAATCCTTTCTCTCCAGATAGTCCGAAAGCTCATGAATAGAGATCTTCTCCCCGCCATCCTCAGCCGGAATAAGATGTAAAAAAGTATTGTCGCCTTCTATCACTATCTGAAAATATCCGTTTCTTTTAGCCATAAGATCCCCTCTCTGTCACAGTTTAAACGGAAAAAACTCCTACATACTTTCCCATTTTTTTCTTTAATTTTACAAGTGCCTTGGAATGGAGCTGGGAAACTCTCGATTCAGACACCTCCAGCACCTCGCTTATTTCCTTAAGGGTCAGATCCTCATAATAATACAGGGTCATGACCTTGTTTTCCTTTTCGGTGAGAAGGGACAATGCCTCCACCAGCATTTCCTTCATCTCTGACTTGAGCATGGATTCCTCGGGTGTATCAAAGCGCTGCTTCACGCTCCTGTCTATGGGAGCCTCCGTACCCTGATCGGCGAACTCATTCAGTGAAACCACATTGGTCACCAGGAGCTGCTGCTGCCATTCCATATACTCATCATCAGTTATGCCAAGAGCCTTTGCTATCTCTTCATCCGTGGCATTGCGCCCGCTTTCGGCTTCTATCTCCTTTATCACCGAATCTATCTTTTTCTGTTTCTGACGTATGGTCCTGGGGATCCAGTCCATCTTACGTATCTGATCCAGAATGGCACCCCTTATACGGAGGGATGCATAGGTTTCAAATTTTACTTCCTTTTTAAAATCAAACTTGTCAATGGCATCGATAAGACCGAAGATGCCATAACCCACCAGATCGTCATACTCCACATTGTATCCCAGATACATGGAAAGCCTGCCGGCCACCAGTTTTACCAAAGGGGCATATTCCAGTATGATCTGCTCACGCAGCTTCGGGTCCCTGGTCTTAGCGTAATCTTCCCATAATTTATTTCTTTTTGCCTCTAATGCAGCAGCGTCCATGCTTGATTCTCCATGCATTGATCCTTTATTGATCCGACGGCGTCTCATCATTTAAGAATCACTGCTGTTGATCTTCCTCATCCATGGAATCATCATCAGCTTCAATATCACCGTCTTCTTTTTCCTCGCTCTGAACCACTATCTCTATCCTGTCCAGGAGCAGCTTTATGATCTCTCCCAGTATCAGAAAGATCAAAAGTGTCACAAATATGATGATAAGGGCATCCTTTAATTCCCGTCCCTGAATATATGTATACACCGCGGATACCGATCCCCCCAGAAGCATTATTATGGCGGGAATGGGTTTGGTCTTAAGGTGCTCTGTCACAGGGGCTTCTTCTTCAAGAAGTTCATCCTCCTTAAGGATTTCCTTATCCGTTTTTTTCTTAGCTTTATCCGGCAATCAGCTCACCTGCATTCTAAATGGTCTTTACCGGCTTACCTACCGATTTGATCACGTAATCACCGGTCTCCGGATAAAATTCCACGGTGCGACCGTAATCCAGCCCTGTATCTTCCGAAAGAATGGATATTCCCAGTTCCTTTAATACTTCTTTAACCGCTTCCACATTGCGTCTGCCCACCTGCATCAGCTCGCTTTTGGACTGTAGCGCAAACATCTGCGCTCCTCCTGCTATCTTGGCTACCATGCGACGTCTTACCGCCCCGGCCTTTTCCATCTGTCTGACCAGTTCCACTACACCGGTATCAGCGAACTTTGCCACATTGGAATTGTTATTTACAGCCTTTGAATTGGGAAGCATCACATGTGCCAGGCCGCCTACTTTTGTCTGGGGATCCCTTATGGCTACTCCCACACAGGATCCAAGCCCCAGGGTTGTGACGGCATTAGGACTAGTGCATATTTTTAAATCGGCCATCCCGACCTTGATCATTTCTCCCATATCTTATCCTAAACCTCCTACAAGCCTAAAGCCGATAACATCTTATTATATGACGGCAGGTCAGGCACCAGCACAAAATAACCGTCGATGGTGGAAAAATCAGTAAATGTCGTCTCGATCATCAACATCTTATCACCCATCTCACCGAACTCTATGGCAGGCACCGATAAGATCGCTCCGGCCATGTCCACGCACAGATCGGGAACGGAAGGGGTGATCCTCATGTTTGTCAGAGTGGAAAGCGAATTCAGGTATGCACCCGTGATGATATTGCCTATTTCCTTGAGAGCGGAAAGCTCCATTTCCGAGAACGAATGCTCGTCATGCGTCTGGGCACCCATGAGTCTGGCCACCAGTTCATGAGCGGATTTTTCTTCCATCAGGAACATGATGCTTCCGTTCAGGTCGCCCTCGATCCTAAGGTATATACCTGCCACCAGAAGCTCCTCGCCTCCCATGGCCTCACCTACCTCCCTGAACTCCAGCAGTTCTATCTTGGGTACGCTGATATCCACCTTCGTCTGGAGCATCTGTGCCAGAGAAGTAGCTGCATTTCCCGCGCCTATATTTCCTATTTCACGCAATACGTCAAAAAACATATTGTCGACATTGTTTAAATCAAGATTAGCCATACACAGTCCCCCCGGTATCCTTAAGCCTGTTCCTTATCTCCCACAAGAGCATTCATATCCAAAAGAGTGATAAGTCCGCCATTGTTCTTACCCACGCCCGTGACAAAATTGGCTCTTTCATCTCTGATATCATGGGCCACCTTATCTATACAGGTTTCGTCCAAAGTGATCACTTCCTTGACTTCGTCAACCAGAAGCCCAATGGCCGCATCAGCCTCTATCTTGATGATTATGATACGGCTTAAATTTGAATATACGTCATCCTCCAGCCCCATCTTTATGCGCACGCTCATTACGGGGATGACCTCGCCGCGCAGATTTATCACGCCCTTAAAATAGTTCTGGATCTTGGGCACTCTGGTAATGTGCTGAAGTCTTACTATATTGTCAATGTATTTTATATTGATCCCGTAATGCTCATCTCCCAGACGGATCACCATATACTGAACCTTTTCGTATTCAACCTGAGTTCCGAGAATGTTTTCTTCTGCCATCTTTCTCCCCCCTTACAACAATACATTGGTATCAACGATAAGTGCGACCTCGCCGTCACCCAGGATGGTCGCTCCGCTGATTATCTTGCTGCCGCTGATATACTTGCCCAGAGACTTGATAACTATCTCCTGCTGGCCTATGAGATCGTCCACGATCACGCCGGCCTGGTTATCGCCCTTCTTGACCACTACTACCACAAGGTTGTCATTGGGGTCCTTCTTGCTCTCCATATCCAGTTCCTTTGACAGACGGATAAGGGGGATCACGCTGCCGCGAAGCTGCATCACTTCCTTGGTCTGTACCAGCTTGATATCTGCGGCGGGAACGTCCTCTATGGTGTCTATGGATCCCAGGGCTATGGCATACTTTTCATCGCCTACCACTACCATGAGTGCCTGGATGATGGCCAGGGTAAGAGGAAGCCTGATGGTAAAGGTGGAACCCTCTCCCAGCTTCGTCTTAACGGATACGTCTCCGCCGAGAGCCTCTATCTTTGACTTGACCACGTCAAGGCCCACACCTCTTCCCGAAACATCCGTAACCTGCTTTGCAGTGGAGAAGGAAGGAAGGAAGAGCAGATCCACTATCTCCTTGTCAGACATGGCCTCTGCCTGCTCGGGAGTTATGGTACCGCGCTCTATAGCCTTGGCTTTAACCTTTTCCACATCTATTCCGTTACCGTCATCCTTTACTTCGATGATGACGTTGTTACCGTCCTGATATGCATTGAGTATGATGGAGCCCACCTCGGGCTTGCCCCGCTGTATACGTACGTCGTTGGGCTCCAGGCCATGATCTGCCGAGTTTCTCAGAAGGTGCATCAGAGGATCGCCTATCTCATCCACCACGGTACGGTCAAGCTCAGTCTCCTCACCTGACATATACAGTTCCATCTTTTTATCCAGCTTCTTCTGGAGATCCCTGATCATGCGGGGGAATTTCTGGACTACGCTTTCAATGGGCACCATTCGAACCTTCATGACAGATTCATGCAGGTTGGTGGTAACGCTCTCCAGATATTCGATCTGCTCATTTACAGCCTGATTGCGGTCGCCGTCCGAAGCAGAGTTCGTGGCTGAAACCAGTGAATTCTTTGCGATTATGAGCTCGCTGACCAGATTCATCAGATCATCCAGCTTTTCGATGTCCACTCTGACCGTCCTGTTTGCCACCGCCTTGGCAGGCTTCTTGGCACCGCCGGAAGCGGCAGGCTTATTCTCGGCCTTTTTGTCATCGCTGCTCTCTGCATTTGAAACCGCAACGGAAGCAGTCTGCTTCTTCTCCGTATGCTCCGAAGCATCTGCGGATGAGGATGAACCGCTGTCAATGTGGCCCAGCTCATCGGCCTGTATTTCTGCGCCGGTCACATTTTCTATTTCGGAAACGCCCTTTGCGGCGGCTATAACCTGATCCAGGGATTTATCGGATACGACATAGAGACTGAAATCAAATTCAAACTTCTCATCCTCTATATCCTGTGATGAAGGATCGCTGACTACGATCTCGCCCAGTTCCTCTATGGCCTTAAATACCAGAAAGGCTCTGGCCGCCTTAAGTATGCAGCTCTCCTGTACATAGACCGTGAGACCATAAACATGCTGTCCGGCTGCGATCGCCTGGGACATCACATGACTCTGGGCCTCCTCCAGACTGATGGATGACCACTTGCCCTGTGCAGCTTCTACTTTGGGCGCGGCCTCTTCCTTCTTCTCGGGAGCGGCCTTGGCTTCCTCTTTCTTTTCGGCTCCGCCGCCTCCCAGCTGGTCATTCATTATATCATTTATGGCTTTTATGATATTTTCATTATCATTGGTGCCCTCATCGCTGGTCTCCTGAATATTCGTCAGGTACTGCTCCAGAGCATCCAATGCCTGAAAAAGAACATCGATCAAAGGTCCGGTAACCTTCATATTACCGCCCCTAATCTCAGTGAATGCATTTTCCATATCATGGGTCAGATTCTGCATACGCTTATAACCCATGGTACCCGCCATGCCCTTAAGGGAATGTGCCGCACGGAAGATTTCATTAACGCAGTCCTCGTTCTCAGGTTCCTGTTCGAGTATCATCAGCTGGTCGGACAGGCTCTGAATATGTTCCTTGGTCTCATCAATGAATATTTCCAGATACTGACTTACATCCATTTTACTTCCTCCTCCTAATAAGAAATACAGCCTCGGTCTTATCTGGTACCTACACTCTTTGTTATGGCATCCGCCACCTTGTCAAGCGGAAGGATCTCATTTACCAGCCCGGTCTGGGCTATGGCCTTAGGCATGCCGTACACCGTACTGCTGGGCTCATCCTGAGCTATGACATAGAGTTTTTTCTTTTTTTCAAGATTGACTATTCCTTCGGTACCGTCAGCCCCCATACCTGTAAGCACGGTACAGCAGACCTGTGCAAAGCTTGAATCCACCAGTGATTCGTACATATAATTGGCACAGGGCTTAACGCCCTCCCTCGTGGGTTCATCGGAATAATATATCCTATAAGAGCCCGCGCTCCTGGCCACCTTCATGTGCTTGCCGCCGGCTGCTATGTACACACAGCCCTTTTCCAGCTTATCCCCGTCCTCTGCCTCTTTTACATGAACCTGTGACAGGGAATCCAGCCTCTCCGCCAGGGATTTGGTGAAGCCCTTGGGCATATGCTGTACTACCAGCACCGGTGCGTTAAGATTGCCGGGAAGCTTCGGAATGACTTCCTGAAGAGCCTTTGGTCCTCCGGTGGAACTGGCGATGGCTACCACCTTTTCTCCCGGGAGCACACTTCCCGGTCTCGTGGTGATGGCACCCGAACTGTTCATGGAAGTGAAGGTCTGCCTGGTAAAGGTACTCCTGTGCTCCGTCTGGGAAGACGGCCTGCCGAAAGATGAAGTCCCCGATGCCGAACCGGATGCCGGCGACTTCCCGTAGGAAACCTTATCAAGATGAACACTGCCATAGGCTCTGGCCACTACCCCCAGAAGGGTCAGGAACTCGACCCTGAAGGCATCACTGCCTGTGTCCATCACGCCTTCCGGCTTCTGGATAAAGTCTATCGCACCCAGTTCCAGAGCTTCAATGGTCTCTCTGGTGTCCTTTGCGGTCTGGGTGGAAAACATCATGACCCTGGTCCTTATGCGCTCCTTCTGCATCTGTCGCAAAAGCTCAAGGCCATTCATCCTGGGCATATTTACATCCAGCACCATGGCGTCATAACTCTTTTTGCGCAAAAGCTCCAAAGCTTCAAGACCGTCTTTAGCCTGATCTTCCACCTCAAATCTGCTGTCCATGGATATTATATCACAGACAATTCTTCTCATGAGTGCTGAATCGTCAACAATAATGATTTTTTTACTCATTTCCGTTCTCTTTCCTTCTCATCTTGCGCTCTTCTTCAAAAATATAGCGGATAATGGTTTCTCTCTCGTCCGTCTGGATATTTATAAACTGAACCCTGTTCTCATATTCTCCCGGCCTGTTGTCTATGGACTTTGATTCCAGTATGACTCCCAAGGTCCGAAACTCCATGGGACGGTTTGCTATATTCAGATTGAAAATAAAATATATCTTGGTATCCCGCTCATAATGGGTCTTTGAAACAAAACGGATGCCTCCACCGCTTATATCCACTATGACGCCGTCCTTCATCACAAAATCCGTGTCGAAAAACTCCACATGATTGTCAAAATCGAGCTCCTGCTGCGCGTTTATATCCGTACATTTCATATCCAGGATGCAGTTCAGTCTGTAATATTCCCTGCGCTGGAATTTTCTGAGTCCGCTGGTAAGATCCAGGGAAGCCACCACGATATTGTTGCTCTTATATCTGTCCTTCACCACTGCCGTGCACTGATACAGTCCCGCGGCGGTAAAAAAGCACAGCTGATACTCCATACCTATGGTCAGAAGCACCAGTTTGCTGCCTTCCATCGGCATGTTTATCTTGATATCGTCATCAGAAACAATATCAAACACTCTGGTCTGATACTGTGGGATATCCTTTCCTTCCCCATGACTGATGCGCGATACGTCAACCCTGTCTCCCGGTTTTACAAATCTGCTGAGTACGGGCATTAAATATTCCTCCGTGATTCTATAATATCTCTGTTGATCATCTGCGGCCTCTCGCAAAACTCATCAAAAAGCCCGACATACCTCTCCTGAAAGTGGTCTGGCTGTCCTCTTTATTCATCAATACCCCCGCCAGCGAAGCAAAAGCCCTGGAGGATCTGGCATTTGGATTCTGAATGCATACGGGGCTCTGGACCATCACCGCACGGGCAAGCTGCTGGTCATTGGGCACCACGCCCAGAAAGCCCAGATCAAGTTTCAGATACGTCCTGACCACCGCGTTAAGCTTCTGATACAGCTGCTGTCCCTCCGGTGTGTCATCCACGCGGTTGGCGATCATTTTGATCACCGTGTTCTGCGCATCAAACCGCTCATGTCTGCTCAAAGACTTGAGAAGCGAATATGAATCCGTGATGGAAGTAGGTTCGGGAGTGGTCACGAGCAGAACTTCATTGCTCGCCACTAAGAATTCGAGAACTGTCCCCGAAATACCTGCCCCTGTATCTATTATAACAATATCCGCCATAGTATCAAGTGTAACTATGGAATTTACCAAAACTCCGACCTGCTGCATACTGAGCTGGGAAAGCTGGGCTATGCCGCAGCCTCCGGAGATGAAGCCTATGTCCATGGGTCCCTGGGTCACCACTTCCGCGATGGAGGTTCCTTTGTAGATCACATCCGCCAGGTTATGCTTGGGGATGGCACCAAACATGACCTCTATGTTTGCAAGGCCGAAATCCGCATCAAAAATGATGACCTTCTGTCCCAGTCTGGTGAATTCCACCGCCAGATTGATGGCCACATTGGACTTGCCCACACCGCCCTTACCGCTGGTGACGGTGATCACCCTGGCCACCTTTTTAGTGCCCTGATTATTATGTTTAACTATATTACGAAGTTCTGTCGCCTGATCCAAAATACTATCCTCTACTCTTCAGTCAAAAGTTTCTTTACAACAGTCTGGGGGTTGAACGCAGCTATATCGCCGGGAACATTCTGACCCATGGTGACATAGGACATGCTGGCCTTCGTCCTCATCCTGATATTCCAGAGATTGCCCAGCTGACCTGTCTCATCGAGCTTGGTAAAGATCAGCTTATAATCATCCAGCTGTCCGTACATATCCACGATGGAAATGAGATCCTTATACTTGGTGGTAGCCGAAAGCACCAGATAGACTTCCTTTTCCGCCTTGCCGTCAAGAGCGTGGAGAAACTGCCTCGTGCCATCCACCAGATCCTTATTCCTGGGTGAGTGGCCTGCGGTATCCACCATGATATAATCATAATCCTTAAACTCCTCATATGAATCCGCCATCTCCTTTTCGGTATAAAGAATCCTGAAAGGCGTACCCATTATGTCGGCATAGGTCCGAAGCTGATCCGTGGCGGCTATCCTGTAGGTATCCGTGGTCACTAAAGCCACCTTTTTCTTCTGCTTGAGACAGAGATCGGATGCTATCTTCGCTATGGTGGTAGTCTTGCCCACACCGGTGGGGCCGATGAAATAAACCATCATGGGACCGTTGGCCGCGCTTTTTACGGTATCGGCCTCGCCAAACATCAGTATCATCTTCTGATATATGCCCGCCAGTATGCTGTCCACGGAAAGGCCGGGCCTGCTCACATCCGACAGTTCTCCGATTATCTCATTTGCATAGCGCTCATCCACCTCATTGTCCACCAGGGTACCGTAGATCAGCTTTAAGAATCTGACGGTATCTTGATTCTTTTCGATGTTGCTGTCATCGCCTGCGGTCTTTTCCCCTGAATGGCCGCCCTCCTGTTTAAGATTCTTTTCCAGTAAGGACTGCAGATTTTCAAGCTTTGCTTCTATGTCGGCACCGGCAGGAGCCTTATCCCTGTTATCGTCCTTTTCTGCAGGCTCATCATCGGGGATGACTCCCGGAAATGTGGGACGGACAGGCTGAGGCTGAGACTGCGGCTGTGCCTTAAGGGGTGCGGTATA
>Ga0247608_10005569_pt1 | contig 13572 bp, 2 predicted proteins | sample 176DNAGHGlowgp2_FD_193490 | JGI IMG/M metagenome (GOLD analysis project Ga0247608, IMG submission 193490) | Sheep rumen microbial communities from Palmerston North, Manawatu-Wanganui, New Zealand - 1766 DNA GHGlow gp2 | ecosystem: Host-associated > Mammals > Digestive system > Stomach > Rumen ...
GGAGCTATCTGCAGAGCCATAAGTTCGGTGCCAATGCCCAGCCCTACTACGTCATCCTCGACCCCGCTACGGCTCGTCCCCTCAGTGGCAGTCGCGCCTACGACGAGGATATCCCCGCCTATCTGCAATTCCTCAATGGCGGGCTGGAGCGATATCGCGAAATCAAGAAGTAACGACGACCATTACCACCAAATATAGCTCGTACGATAGCCTGTGAAAAGACTTTCGTACGTTTTTTTTATTTTTATTTGGAAGTTTGGTTATTATTTCCTATATTTGCACCCAAATTTTTCTTCAAATCGTTTGGTGGTTCGGATTTTTTGCCGTATTTTTGCACGTATAATAACATATTCCGCGCTTGCGACACAAAAACCTGGGAAATTCTAAAAACCAAATAACATGAAACAATCATTACGACTCACGCTACTACTTGTAGCAATGATGCTGACTGGATTCAGTGCCAGAGCTGGCAGTATCACTGAAGAACAAGCCAAGGCGAAAGCCCAAATTTTCTTACAAAGCCGACATTCATTACCAGCAGGTAAACGACTTGCTCCGGCTCGCACGCAAAAAGAATTACGTAGTACTCCAAAGGACAAAAAAGCTCTCTACGTGTTCAACGTGGGTGAACAGGATGGCTTTGTCATTGTTGCTGGTGACGACCGTGCCCGCTCTATTCTTGGTTATGTAGACAGCGGTACCTTCGACGCCAGTCGCATACCTGCAGCACTTAATGAAATGCTGGACATTTATGCTCGTCAGATAGAGATGCTCGGACAAAGTAAAGTCAAAACTGACTCGATATCACAATCGGCGGCTCGTGTGCAACGTCGTACCAGTGGCGTAATGGCCGATGTAACTCCTCTACTCACCACGACATGGGATCAGGGGGATCCCTATAATGCCTACTGCCCTACACTGAACGACCAGACTGCCCTTACAGGTTGTGTAGCTACTGCAATGGCACAAATAGCCTATTATCATAAGTATCCTACCAGTCAGGTGCCAAGCCTTGCGGCTTATACCTCAGCCACTAATAAAATCAATGTATCGGCTTGGGGTGCCACCACTTTCGACTGGGACAACATGCTTGACAGTTACTCTGGCACATATACCAATGACCAGAAGAAAGCTGTGGCCACGCTGATGCGTTATTGCGGCCAGGCAGCCCAGATGGATTACGGTTTCACTTCAGGTGCCTACAACGGTGATGCCTTCAATGCCTTCACGCAAAAGCTGGGCTATAATGCCAATGCCACTTTCAAGAGTGCTGCCAGCTACAGTGCCAACGGTTGGGAAGACCTTATATATAAAGAGGTACGCGATGGGCGTCCCGTCTACTACTCAGCCCTGAACGGTGATGACGGCGGCCCACAGTGCGGTGGTCATGCCTTCGTCATTGACGGCTACAAGAGCGACGGCAACTATTTCCATGTGAATTGGGGATGGGGAGGTGCCTGCAACGGCTATTTCAACCTCTTTGCCCTTGACCATAATGCACCCGAGTCGGCGGCGACTGCTACTGGTTGGCACTATCAGATGCTCGCCCTTATAGGTCTCAGCCCTAAGGCTGTGGAATACACGACCAACCTCATGAAAGATGTCAACGACAACTGGCTCATCACCAGTGCCGATGACTGGAATGAACTGTCTACTAACCTTGGAGCCTACAACGGCGGTTCGTTCAAGCTGACTGCAGATATCAGCGTGACCACGATGGTGGGTACAGATTGGCAACCTTTCAGCGGAACATTCGACGGACAAGGACACACGCTGACGGTTAATATCGAGAGTGACAATTATCATACAGCACCTTTCAGGTTAGTCAATGGAGGTTCAACGATTAAGAATCTTAAAGTTACGGGGTCCGTATCATCTTCCTATTACCATTCTTCTGGACTGATAGGGGGCTTTACAAACCAGAATGACAATACATCCATTGTCATCACCAACTGCGAAGTGGCAGTACAGGTAAATGGGAATGAATATGCGGGAGGTTTCATTGGACATAGCTGGGTCATGCAGCCTATATTTACCGATTGCGTTTTCTCTGGCAGCATCAACGGCTGTCACGACCACGGTTGTTTTGTAGGCTGGAAGGAGTGGGAAAGCAATCCCGTTTATGTGAACTGTCTGTCTATACCAACTTCTTTCAACGAAGGTTATTCCTGTGACTTCTCCCATCCAGGCGGTGGTGGTTCGGCAGACCAAGCTACCCTCACTAACTGCTATTCCTACTATGCAAATGGGTTCGGACTGGCACAAGGCACATCGGTTTCTTCTGACAAACTGACCAGCGGTTTTGTTGCTCATGCTCTACAAAACGGTACGCGCGAATGGACGACAGGTCAGGTGTGGGGCCAGCAGCTTGGCACTGATGCAACACCCGTGCAGACCAGTGACCTTAACAAAGGTGTATATAAAGTATCATTCTCAGTGAACGGGCAAGTAGTAAAAACGATCTTTGCCAATAGCCCCATTGGTGATAAGATGCCCGCAGGAGAGGATTTCGGATTGGCTGATGCCACCTTTACTTGTAATGGTTCTGCATTCACCAGCACCACTCCCATCACGAGCGACATCACCGTCACAATGACAGGTACATCGGCCTTTACGCTGACATTAGGCACACCTGCCAATGGCAGTATCAGCATTAACAATAACACTTGTTTGCCTGGTATATTGAAAAAAGTTACAGCTATTCCTGCCAACGGCTATGTGGTTAGTGCTGTTACAGTGACCGATGCCAACGGCAAAGCACTGCCTGTGACACAGGTGTCTAACGCCGCCAATGAATTTGTGTTCGCCTTCCCGAAGTCGAGTGTCACTATCAACGCAGAGTTCACACCTGGTGAAACGGAACCCATACGCTTCATTAACGGCGGACTGACGCTGCCCTCGTCTTGGCGCAGCAGCAACCAACCCTGGACTGCCGACACGTGGATGATATGGGGCGACGAATACGACGGCACCGACAACGTGATAGTAGGTACGCCCCCCACTGATGCTCTGGGGCACCAGTGGTATGAGGAAGGCTATGCACTGACTAACAGCGATACAGACATATTACCCAACGGTAATAAGATTGTATGGGAGAACCATGCTGCTTCATTCAAAGATGACGGTAACTACGACTATTTCAGGGAAAGCGGATCTCCTGGAGGAGATAGAAACGGTGACTTTTACATCCGTCGTATCTTCACCTTCAATACTGAGACTGTTCCAACAAAACTTTACTTGTCGTGCAGCTACGATGATGCGCCTGTGGAATACTATATCAACGGCACATTAGTATATGAGGATCAAAAGGCACAAAGCTGGCACGACGACTGCTATGAAGTAGAACTTACACCCAGTCAGATAGCACTCATACATACTGACGGCACACCCAATGTTTTAGCTGTTCATACATCACAGAACTGGGGCGGCTACCATCTAGATTGCGGCCTATATGACCCCACTGCCATTAGCTACGAGATAACAAATGAGCAGACCCTCAAGGTGCAGGCCAATCTTTTTGTGGGGGATGTAATCATACCCGAGACTATAACCTATAACGGCGTAACCTACACTGTGACAGAAATTCCAGATGAAGTTACGAATGATTGTCCCTACATGACCTCCATGAGCTTACCTCAGACGGTAACTAGTATAGGCACAAGGGTATTCTTCAATTGTGATAACTTACAATATGTAAAAAGTTATATTCCTATCTATCAAGAAGATCAAGAGAAAATCTTGATAGCAGTTCCCATAAATGCTACAGAATTTGAAGTGGATGCTGATTGTTCAAGAATTAGGAAAAATGCCTTCAAGTTCACAGAGCAACTGACCACGCTTACCCTACCACGCTCGCTGACCTATATCGGCAATAGCGCCTTTGTCGGCTGCACGGCTCTTACTGAGATTTACGCATATAGCCGTCCCGTATCCCAGACTGAGGGAAATGCCTTTGATGGACTTGACAAGTCAAAGATTACGTTGCATGTCTATGCATCTGCCCTCGAAAGCTACAAACAGTCGTGGGGTGAGGAGTTCAACTATGTCACCATGCCCGACCCACAGACTGTCACGCTCACCATTAACGTGACTGATAGAGGTACGCTCCGTACACTCATCGAGGCTGCTGTTGCAGAAAAGGGTAGCACAATTTATGACGTGACGGGCATCACTGTGACTGGCAACATCAATCAAGACGACTTATGGATGCTCTCTCAGATGTGTACGGGTGTATATTCCTTGGCCTCCATCAATCTCGCTGGAGCAAGCATCGAGGGCGATTATATTGGTGACCAAATGTTCTACGATAAGGCGAAACTCACCTCCATTACCCTGCCCGAAACACTGAAGTACATTAACAACGATGCCTTCCGCAACTGCCATGGGCTGACTGCCATTGATATCCCAGCCTCTGTGAAACATATTGGGAGCAGTGCTTTCGCATATTGTAGTAACCTCGCTACGGTTACGGGTATGGAAGGCCTCTCTGAGTGCGACCCCTACGATGACTGGACTCCATTCTATAGCACAGCCATTACCCAACCTGTCTATGGTGGCTCAGTATTCCTCTATATGCCCCCCACGATGACTGGCGAATACGAAATGCCTGCTGGCATCAAGATAACCGCCCCTGGTTCTATCCGATTCTCACGGCTCTCAGCCATTACATTGCCAGCCTCGCTCACCGACTTGGGCGATGACACTTTCCAAGACTGTCCGAACTTGACAGATATCTACTGCTATGCCACCACACCTCCTAATTGCTATAGTGGCGTTTGGGAGTGGGGCTTCGACCGAAGTGCCTGCACCGTTCATGTGCCAGCCTCTGCCGTTGAGGACTATCAGGGTGAGAATGGCGGAGAATGGCGTGAGATGGGGCGCATCGTGGGCATTGTCACTGGCGACTTGGTCGACTTGACCATCAACGTAGGCACGGCTGGAACACTCAAAGAGACTCTTTTTGATGCTGCCGTGGCTAACGCTAACATCAGCGACAAGGTGCTTATCCGCAACCTCACAGTGACGGGAAGTCTCAATGCCGATGATATTGCCTACCTGAACACGCTGCCTAACACATTATATAATATGGTGATGCTCGACCTTAGCGATGCAACACTCGAGGGTAATGCCATCACAGAGCGAATGTTTGCTGGAACACTTTATAAAACCATTAAGTTACCTACTACTGTAACTGGTATTGGCAACGAAGCATTCCGTGACAGTCGCCGTCTGAATAGCATTACATTACCAGAAACGCTGAAAACTATAGGTGAATACGCCTTCGCAGGCTCATCGCTAACTAGTATCACCATTCCTAATAGCGTAACAGAAATGGGCAACGGAGGTGTACAATCTTGTCATGCATTGAACAGTATCACATTAGGTAATGGAATTACCTTTGTTCCTCATAACTGGGCTGAGGATTGCTATAATCTTGAAGAACTGACCCTCGGCAAAAATGTGAATTCTATCGGATGGCGAGTTTTCCGTGGTCCAAACCTTAAGAATGTATATTGCTATGCTAAGCTAGCCCCTTCTTGGGATTATGAAGCATTCTACGATGGCATCAATGAGAATGCCGTACTACACGTCTATTCAAACTGCGTGAATCGCTATAAGAACGCTGGTGGGTGGAACGAATTCCACACTATTGTGGGTGACTTGGGTTCCTATACCACCTACGAACTTACGGTCAATGTAACGGAGATGGGCACTTTCAGCGATGCTCTGGCTACGGCTATGACCAATGCCGGAATAGAAGATATGGCAGACATCAGCAAACTGACGGTCACTGGCAGCATGAACATGGATGACTTGTATTACCTGCGCGACAACTTGGGTGCCTACCTTGAAACACTCGATCTGGGTGCTGTGACCATGCAGGACAATACCTTTGGTTACTATGCGCTCTCCTACTGCGAATTCGAGGAGCTGATACTTCCTGCCAGTCTTGAATATCTTCGTGGAGAATATGCCTTGGAAGGTTGCAAGAACCTAAAGAGCCTTGTCATTCCAAGCAGTGTAAAAGAAATCGGCGTCAGTACACTTGGTGGAGCAACTGCGCTTGAAACTGTCACTATTGGCAAGAAAGTAACCTTTTTCGGATGGCGTGCCTTCTGTGTCACCCACATCAAGGACTTCTATTGCCATGCCAAGACACCCCCATCGTGGGATAATGACATTTTTGCCGACGGTGACTATCCTGAAGTGGTTCATGTCTATTCAAACTGTGTGGAGCGCTACAAAAAAGCCAACGGATGGAAAAACTGTCTTACTATCGTTGGCGACCTGGGTACCTATCCCTCCTGCGACCTCGCTGTTGACGTGACTGAGATGGGCACTTTCAGCGATGCTCTGGCCACAGCAATGACCAGCGCAGGGTGTACTGATATGACAGAAATTGGTAAGCTGACCGTCACTGGTAATATCAACCTTGATGACTTGTATTACTTGCGTGACAACGTGGGCAGAACGCTTGATGCACTTGATCTGGGTGATGTGACGGTTGATGGCAACTACTTTGATAGTTATCAACTCTCAGACTGCGGCTTTGAAGAGTTGACTCTGCCTGCCAACCTTGAACGTCTCGGTGGAGAGAGGGCCTTACAAGGTTGCGTCAATCTGAAATCGCTCCATATTCCAAGCAGCGTATGGTTTATCGGCCATGCCGTGCTTAACGGAGCCACGGCACTTGAAACAGTTACCGGCGGCGATGGTGTGACGGACATGGAAGGCGACGGCTTCTTCAACGGATGTCCTAACCTGAAGTCACCTGTTATCTTAGGCAACATATTCTTCCGCTTGCCGCAGAATCATGAGGGTACATATGAGGTACCCGAACACGTGACCAACATTGCAGGCCACGCTTTCAGTGGCTGTAGCGGTCTGACCAACGTCACACTGCCCACGGCTCTCAAGACTATAGGAGGATACGCTTTCGAATACACAGGCCTGACTAATGTTACAATACCTGAAAATGTTACCTGGATAGGCGAAGAATGCTTCGGGCATTGTAGTTCGCTGACAAGAATTACAACGGGGAATAAGCTCGCTGAGATTCCCGATCGCTTAACAGAGTTCTGCGACAACCTGGAAGAGGTGACCCTCGGCAAGCGAGTCTCACGCATAAATTGGCGTGCTTTCCGTGGTACCAACATCAAGCATGTATACTGCTATGCCAAGAATCCTCCTGTGTGGAACAATGCCGACTCCTTCTACGACGGCATCAATCCTCAGGCTGTGCTACATGTCCACTCTAATTGTGTGGAGAGCTACAAAAATGCAGAAGGATGGAAGGACTTCCGCAACATTGTGGGCGACCTGGGCGAATATGTTACATACGATATCGCTGTCAACGTACCTTATTATGGTGGTCTCAGCGAGGCTTTGGCTACAGCTATGGCCGATGCCGGCTGTACGGATGTGATAGACATCAGCAAACTGACTGTTACAGGCAGAATCAACCATGATGACCTAAATTACATTCGCTACGAGATGGGAGGTTCCCTAGATGCGCTTGACTTAAGCGCTGTGACGGTGGAGGGCAATGTCCTTGGTGACGGGGCGCTTGCATACTGCAGATTCTCGGAGATTCTATTGCCAAATAATATAGAAGTGCTCCAAGGTTGGCATGTGCTGCAAGGTTGTGAAAACCTGAAGACAATAAATATCCCAAGTAGAGTGAGATATATTGGTCCCTATACACTTTATGGAGCCACGGCACTTGAGACTGTTACTGGAGGAGAAAATGTAAATAGCATAGATTCTGGCTCTGGTTTCTATTTCAATAATTGTCCCAATCTGCAGTCACCTGTCATACTGGGTAACATTATGTTCCGCTTACCAGAGGAAACTGAAGGTTCTTATGAAATGCCAGAGAATGTCACTACCATTGCTCCTGATGCCATGAGAGACATACCAGAGTTGACAACTCTTACGCTTTCAGAAAACATCACCGAAATCTGGAGTGGTGCTGTGGCCAATGATGCAAAATTAAAAGACATTTACTTCTATGCTGTAGAAATTCCGAGTACCAGAGATGATTCATTCCATAGTTTTGACCGCTCAGGCTGTACGCTCCACGTATATGCAGAAATGGCAGAAGTGTTCCAGAATAATGAAATCTGGAGTGAGTTCAATATTGTAGGTGACCTCGGTCCCATGCCTATCATCATACCAATGAACGAAGACGACTTCGCTGCTCTCTGCAATATCTACAACACATTGGGTGGTAATAGCTGGAAAAACAAATGGCTCACCAACAAGAACTCTCGGTCTGTATCCCGCTGGCGTGGCGTGACTTTCGACGAAAATGGTTATGTGACAAGCATCGACCTTTCTGGCAATCGTTTGAGCGGTGATGTAGGTGAACTAACCTTCACAGGATTTACCAGACTAACCAGCATGAACTTAAGCAGCAATACGCTGACAGGTGATGTCACGGTACTCAAGAATTTACTGCCAACTAGATGCGTACTCAATGTGGAACTTCAGGAACTGGGCGATCTGGGGGAGCATACGCTCTATGAAATCTGCCAGTTGTCTGAGGGGCTTCCATCTATTGCCTTGTACAGCAGTCGGAGTGGACTAGTATCAACTCTGATGGGTATTGGTGGGGAATGTCATTTCTATTGCGTAGATACTGATGACAATAGTTATTGGGACAGCGGTATCCATGCCGATGGGTCGACATGGAACAATGGCGTGTTCCGCTGGCCGTCATCAAGCACAGTGGAATGTACCTACCCACACCACTTCACTTTCACGTACAACTATGAGATGGGCGATGCAAATATGGACGATGCACTCAATGTGCTCGACTTACAAAGTACGCTCAACTACTCCAACGGACAACAGTGGGGACTCTTCAATTTCTATGCCGCCGACACCTACGGCACAGACAAAGACATCAACGTGCAAGATATCGTCTCAACAGTAAATATCTTACTTGCACATGAGGAGAGTGAAAGTCGAAGATTATATGTCAAAGGCGCACGTTCAGAAAGTAACAATCTACAATCTGAACATGAGGCTTACGTAAGCGTTGGAAACGGACAAGTTGTTCTCTACACTACCAAACCTGTGGCTGCCCTTGACTTGCGTATTGCCGGTATCATGCCAGACAAACTGTATTGGAATACAGAGATGATGGGCTTTGCTACTGCAACTACTGCACAGAATGATGGAACACATGCCATCATCTACTCTATGCAGCCACGACAGATTGAAGAAGGACTCACAGTACTGGCCACATATGACGCCCACCTGAGTCCAAATATCACTTCTGTCATACTAAGTGACAGCAAGGCACGTCCCATCAGTGTGAGCAACAGTCTGCCAACGGGAATCACTTCTATTCAAAATTCTCAATCCACAACTGACAACTCTGTTTATGATCTTCAGGGCCGTAAGGTGAATGGTAAGCAGAAGAAAGGTATGTACATTGAGAATGGAAGAAAGGTCGTAATAAAGTAGTTAACCCCAAAATAAGAGCAAAATGAAGTACCATATAGAAAAAAGAATCATGATGTTCGCAGTGCTACTGCTCTCAGTCATGGGAGCAATGGCTCAGAACAATACCATCGCAATAGGCAATGCCGAGATGGATTTTCTATCACTTGGACAGTCGGTAAGCATCCCTGTAACGATGGACAACACGGATGACATTGTGGCTGTGGAACTTGTCGTGAAAGTGCCGCGAGGTGGTAGCCTCAACGCCGACGGTTGTCAACTCGATGCCAACCGTGCCAACGGTCATCAGATTAGTGCCGCTTGTATCGACGGCAATAATAATCTGTATAAGGTAACGGTCTTTTCGCCCTCAAACAAGCCATTCAAGGGTAACAGCGGAAAATTGATGACGCTCGATTTAGTGACATCACCCGAGTGGCCCGACGGACGCACTTATGTTGTCACGCTCACCAAGGCACTGCTCTGTAAGAGCAATGGCGACAATGTATGCACAAGTTTTGAGAGCGGAAGTGTCAGCATACCCATCACACCACATGCCGACATCACGTTCGACGTAACCGGCATCGTGACCACCGTGAAGAAGGACTCCGTAAACAACTTCACCCTTGCCATCACCAATAAGGGGACAGCCACTACCGGTGCCGTCACTATGCAACTACCTGACTGGATGACCCTTCAGGGAGCTGTAATGCCCATCGAGGCCGGGCAAACGGCACAGGCCGTCATCGCTATGGCCCCAAGAGGTGAGGCTCACACTGTGTTCGACGGATATATTGGCATCAACATCGAGAACGGTAACAACCAAATACTGCCATACAATGTGACAATCGTATCGGATGCCAAGGGTACGGTGAATTTCTCTGTCTGTGACGAATACACCTACTACGATGAGGCAGCCCCAAAGGTACAGGATGCCACTATCGTTGTGCGCAACAGTTCGACAGGAGAAGAGGTAGCTACGCTGAATACTGGTACCACGGGCACGGCATCTATCACCCAGCCCGAGGGCTATTATGAGTTCACCGTCACAGCCGATGGACATGAAACCTATACAAACAACATCCTTATCTACCCCGGTCAGATCATTGACCGTACCGTCAACCTGAGTCTGGGTGACGGCATCAATATTGAATACCAAGTAGTAGAAACAGAGGAAGGCGATGGTTACGAGATTGTGACTGAAGCAACACTCGAGGTAGCTGTGCCAGCCCCACAGGTCACAATCTCTGCACCCGGCCGACTAAAGGTAAGCGATGTGGCCATAGGTGAGCACATCGACGTACAGGTGACACTGACCAACCGCGGACTTATCAAAGCACGTGACCTGACGCTTTCTGTGCCAGAGATTGAAGGTTTCAGTTGGCGGGCGCTTACACCTATCGTTTTCGATCTCCGTCCACAAGAAACTAGTTTCATCACCATACGCTACACTCGTGAGGAGGAAAGTGGCGAGGGATGCGCCATCACATGGTTGGCTGAGTATACTTGGAAATGCGGTGACGAGCCCAAATCCCGCATCGTAAAAGCTTTTACATCCATTGGAAATAACTGCAAGCCTATTCTGCCTGGTAACTGTTTAATTGCTACGATGTTAGAAGATGAAGACGTAATCGTCACCGTCAAGTTGCAGTTTAACCAACTGCTCACTCTCACCCGCCAAGCATTTGAGGGAACTCTTACCATTGAGAATGGTAGCGACAAGCCCATGGAGGACATACTGCTCAACCTCACCGAAAAGATGCCGAACGGCACACTAGCCACCGACCGCGAGTTTGACATCAGCTACACTGAGTTCACTGGCTTCACAGGTAGCATCGACAATCTCTGGACACTGGATGCAGGAAAGACGGGTGTGCTGAAAGTGAAATTCATACCTACCAAGTATGCGGCGCCTATAGCAGCCACCGACTATGTTTTTGGCGGCGACCTCACTTTCTCTGTCGACGGCAAGGAGCGACATGCAGACCTCACCGAGCAGATTATGACGGTGAAGCCCACGCCAGAACTAAATCTGGATTACTTCATGCAGCGCGACATTATTGGTGACGATGCTATCACGAAGGACGTAGTAGAACTGTCGGAAGAGGCAGAGTTTGCTGTGCTCATCAGCAACGTAGGCTACGGTGATGCCGAGAACGTACGCATGGTGACAGCACAGCCCGAGATGGTGGACAATGAAGAATCACTCTTCCTACAGTACAGCATCACTTCATCGCAACTTAATGGACAGGAGAAGTCGCTGGCATTCGGCAAGAGTGTCACTACCGACTTCGGCACCATACCCGCCCATGGCCATGCCTACGCACAGTGGTGGATGACGTCGAGTTTGCTGGGGCATTTCATTGACTACAACGTCAGCTACACCCAACTCACCATGAGTCAGAATCCCAACCTCTCACTTCTGAATGAAGTGCGCATACACGAGCTGATACGCAGCGTCGTGGTGGAGGGCAATGCCAATGCTAACTACGGATTTGCCGTGAACGGTAAGGAGGATGCACAGAACCTGCCAGACACGCTCTACCTCAACGATGGAACAAAGGAGCCTATCAACTTTGGCCAGGCTGAAATCATGCAAAATGGTGACTATCTGTATACCCTTACTGTTGATGCTGGCAACGGTGGTTGGACCTATGCTAAGATTGCCGACCCAACAGACGGCAAGGCCACCATCACCGAAGTGATACGCGATAACGAGACAGTGTTGCCCCTGCGCAATATTTGGCAGACATGGGCCACATTGCCCGACAAGAAGCGTGCCACACATGAGGATCTCATCCACATCATTGACAACTGCAAGAGTGGCACTACCACCTATACCATCCGCTTCACACCCAAGCCCGCTGAAACGCTCAATATTATATCAGTAAAACTGAACGGAATTGAAACCAATGAAGACGTTAGCGTAAGCAATGCTGAGGTGCAGTCGGTAGAGGTTTATTTCACTGATGACATCCAGCAGTTGCTACCAAAGGCACTTGCACTCGTCAACCAGGGTGAAGTGGTGGATATGACAAATGTTCCCTATACCATCAACGGAACAAAGCTGACTGTTGACTTGAGCACCATTGAACACAACGATGGTTTCTGGTGCCTCACGGTAAACACAGCCCTTATCGTTGACATCGATGGACACGTAGGACTCACAGCAACACCCATCTCATGGATTGAGCAAACGGACAAACCCGTAGAGCTCAACCTGGCATATAATTTCAAGAACGCAGCTACCGTCAAGGTGCTGGCAGTGGAATACCACGGTGAAAAGACAACCTTTGACATACCGCAAACTCCTGCCGCTGCTTATAAATATGGTACGACGCTTACCTTGAAGGTTACACCTGCATACGGTTATATCTTCAACCGATGGAGTATCGACGGAAACATCCTTTCTACTGAGACGACATATGAATATTACCTCTCGGCAGGCAAGGAACTGAAACTTTTCTTCGACCGTGAGGCATTCAACCTCTCAGTGAGCAATATTGTTGACGACGATGATGAAGCTACGGCCACCAGTGGAGGCACCGTGAGCGGAGGTGGTTCGGGCTACTATGAGTATGGAGACGAGATAGTGCTGACTGCAGAGCCTGAGCGATGCCATAAGTTTGTGGGATGGTACACTAATGACGATGCAGCAGGAGCCCGAACTTTGGAGCACAGACGTGCTTCGGCTTTTGACGGACTCAGGTTGCTGACCACAGACCGCACCTATACCTATACCGTGAATGCGACGTCAAAACTTTACCCAGTATTCCACCGTCTAGGTGATGTGAATGGCGACAAGAAATTCTCTATAGCAGACGTCGTCCAAGAGGCTAACTACATCAAGAACGGCTCTGCCAATAACTTTGCAGTGGACGAGGCCGATGCAAACAGCGACGGTCAAATTACCATTGCTGATGTGGTAGAGATTGCCAACTCAGTAAAGACGAAGTGACTTGAGAATTGAGAACAAAGAACTAAGAATTACAAATAAAAGTTTTATCACAATGAAAAAGAGAATAATATCACTCTGCGCTTTTACCCTTATGTTCATAGCTCATTGCTATGCAGGGGTGACGCTAACCGTGCCAGATGTGAACATTGTCCCAGGTAGCACTT
>Ga0247608_10005570_pt1 | contig 13570 bp, 9 predicted proteins | sample 176DNAGHGlowgp2_FD_193490 | JGI IMG/M metagenome (GOLD analysis project Ga0247608, IMG submission 193490) | Sheep rumen microbial communities from Palmerston North, Manawatu-Wanganui, New Zealand - 1766 DNA GHGlow gp2 | ecosystem: Host-associated > Mammals > Digestive system > Stomach > Rumen ...
AAAGGTGTACTCCGCAATCCTGGCGATGACGACAGCGTCATCCCCACTATCACGCGTGCGGACTTTATTAAATATAAGGCTGACGGCACCATCAGTGGTGGTATGCTCCCTAAGATCGAGAATGCCCTTGCAGCAATCGATGCTGGCGTGAAGGAGGTGGTCATCACCCTCGCCACAGCCCTCGATGGACAATCAGGCACGATAATTAAATAATGTATAGCACGGATTACACAGATTTACACGGTTTTATATTAGCTGTGTCTCTTTGAAAAAGAGCCCTGTAATCCGTGCCCCCCAAAAAAATCTATAATTTCTTGTAACTTTTCCCCATCTCAACCGTCTTACTATAAGAGAGAGGATGAAAAAAATCAGTTTCCGGAACGATATCCTGCCACTGAAGAACGAGCTCTACAGGCTGGCACTCCGCATCACTCTCAATCCTGCGGAGGCTGAGGATATTGTACAGGAGACGATGATTAAGGTCTGGAACAGGCGCGACCAGTGGGACGAAATCGAATCCATCGAAGCCTTCTGCCTCACCATCTGCCGCAATCTGGCGCTCGACAAGATGCACAAGATGGAAAACCAGAACCAGAGTCTCGACGAAGGCGTCCACGATGCTCCTGATCGCAGCTTCTCATCCAATCCTGAGGAACAGGCCATGCAGCAAGACCGTCTCGCGCTGATACGCCGCCTCATCGATGCTTTACCCGAGAAACAGCGGACTGTCATGCAGTTGCGCGATTTTGAAGGAAAGAGTTATAAAGAAATAGCAGGCATCATGGCCATCAGCGAGGAACAGGTGAAAATCAATATCTTCCGAGCCCGTCAGGCCATCCGGCAAAAATATATCGAAACAGAGAAATATGGATTATAAGTACATCGAACAACTATTGGAGCGTTACTGGCAGTGTGAGACCACACTGCAGGAAGAAGCGATCCTGCGTACTTTCTTCAGCCAGCCGGACATTCCTGAAGAACTGCAGAAATATCAGGCATTGTTCACCTATGAGTCCCAGAAGGAAGAGTCGTTGGGTGAGGATTTCGATGCACGTATGCTCGACTTTATCGGCGAGACGCCAAAGATCATCACGCTGAAAGACCGCCTGATGCCTCTGTTCAAGGCTGCTGCCATTGTGGCCATCCTGCTCACGCTGGGTAATGCTGCCCAGGCACCATGGGAATGGGGATGGGAGGATCCGAAAGATGCTTATGCCAAGTTCCACGAGCAAGACGCCGATTCAGTGAATGTGCTGAACACCATCCAGGCGGAGAACGTGAAAGACAGCATCAAGAACACCACTACGGAGAACTCCACCTATATTGAATGATTTTTTTCTATGCTTTCTATATAAACAATTAGGTTACCAAAACACACACTTTGGAAGCTGTGAAGTTTCCCTCTCTCAATTTTTTAATACTAACACTGAAGAAAAAGGGCTGCACCGAGACATCGGGCAGCCCACTTCGCTTTATATATGTTCCGTTTCCTATTTCTTCAACCTGAGGTTCAGCTGGAACAGGGCAGGCAGGAAGATGCAGAGTGAGCATCCCACCGCCATCAGTATCGTACGATTATTGCCGAAAAGATCCAGCAGCGTCAGGTCTGGGTTCGGATAAAAGTTATACAGCACGTAGGCCACCGTATTATTCACCCAGTGATACGCCACTCCTGGAACAATACTGTCGGTACGATAGTACATCCATCCCAGCAAGAGTCCGATAAGGAAGGCATGCGGCATCTGAGCCGGATTCATGTGGATCAGTGCAAAAAGGGCGGCAGAGATGACGATACCCACCCAAGGCTTGCTGTTCCAACGCAGCAGCTCACGGAGAATGGCCCCACGGAACACGATCTCTTCCACCAGCGGAGCAAACAAGCCCACGACGAAATAGCCCATCCTGTCTTTCAGAATCGTGTCAAGTTCCTCTTCGATGACATTCGGCAGTGCAGGCATCTGCTCCTGAAGCCACGAAGAGGGCACGAGGGCACCCAGCGCTGCCACCACACACCAGAACAACACGAACCAAGGACGTGTCCGAATCCAGTGGGGCGATACCTCACACCACTTGGCTCCGAGGAATACCACCAGCGTGGCTAAACTAAAGAGGGCCATCGTAAGGATCATGACTGTGGCGTTGTGTAACGCGTCACCGCCATTTACCCATTTCCAGACAAGCGGCACAACCGTACTGGCCACAATCTGGATGAAAGCAAACATCACCGTATAGAATAATGCCTTTTTCATTTCTCCACCTTATTTAATATATATAGAACCTGTTCTTTGTCTTTCTGCAACTGGGCGACAAGCGCCTCGGGCGATTCGAATTTGCGTTCCTCGCGCAGTCTGAATAAAAAACTGATGCGCACCGTCTGTCCGTAAAGGTCGCCATCAAAGTCGAAGATGTTCACCTCCAGCGTACGGTTCCTGCCGTCGAAGGTAGGCCTTGTGCCGATGTTCATCATCGCAGGCAGAGGCTTCTGACTGTCGCCGACGGTGGCCCACACGCCATAGACGCCACTTGCAGGTATCACCTTGAAAGGGTCGTCGGGTTCCAGATTGGCGGTGGGGAATCCCAGCTGGTGGCCGATATGCTCGCCCGGCATCACCTTGCCCGAGAGTTCGTAATTACGCCCCAGGAACATATTGGCCGTATCCACTTCACCCTCTTCGGCAATCAGACTGCGGATATTCGATGAACACACAGGAACATGATAACCCTGAAAATCCAACCTAATGCCTTTATACACCATGATACCCAACTCGTCACCGTAACGTCGGTAATCATCGATTCCCTCCGTGCTGTCATGACCGAAACGGTTGTCGTAGCCCACCTGAAGCATTTTCACGTTCAGGCGCTCCTTGAGAATCTGCGCCATGAAGTCACGGGCAGAGAGTGCCGCCATCTCCTTGGTGAAAGGCAACACCACCAGAAAATCGACACCCAAGCGTTCTATCTCCTGCTCTTTTTCCTGCTGCGTCGTCAGCAACTGAGGACGGAACTGCGGATCGAACAGCTGACGGGGATGACGGTCGAAGGTAATGACCATCGATGCCAGATGATGGAACTTGGCATCGGAAACCACACGATTGATTACCTGCTGATGCCCTGCATGAACACCGTCGAACACGCCGATGGTGGCAACGCTTTTCAGCAGCATTCTTGTCTTTTCTATGTTGCGAATAATCTCCATTAGGGTGCAAAGGTACTTAATTTCCACTTATTTTTTGTGATTTCAGCTTAAAAATTTGGATATTTAATGTTTTTCTTGTAACTTTGCAACCCAAATCACGGACTTGTAGCTCAGTTGGTTAGAGCAACAGACTCATAATCTGGAGGTCCCAGGTTCAAGCCCTGGCTGGTCCACTTCCCTTTAAGCCAACCATTTTATGATGAAGAAAGTTACCTATATAAAATGTGTTGTTGCTGCCATGTTGTCGTTCGCAGCAACGAGTTGTACTAAAGAGTCATCTACCCCCGAAGAGAAATTTGTTGATAACTTCAATGCCTTGGTGATGGGTGGCAAGACCATTGATTCCCATCAGGACTGGAATACTGTCGGCTCTGTCGCCGTCACCGTCAGTGTCGATTTCGGCAACACCGACGAGTATACCGTCTATATCCTACAGACACCTCCCCTCTTCGATACCAATGCCCTCTGGCTCGGTATGGCGAAGGTGAAGGGAGGCGAGTCGAAGACCATCACGATAGCCAAGCCCGCCAATGCAGGACTGCTCTATGCCGCCTGTTACGACAGTATGGGCCATGCCGTCTGCAAGCCTTTCCCCGTAAAGGCTGACGATACGGTGGTCGCCTTCAGCGGCAAGAGTCCGGAGGCGCCATCGGTCTTTGACTCCGAAGATAACCCCTGGAACGTAGAAACCCAGGAGCTCCCTGATCTGACGGAATATACCACTGGTACTCTCGTGGAAGCGACAGAACAGGACACTGGAATCTCAGACGAGCCGCTTCATTTCAAAGTGAGCAGCGACTATACAGGCTTCATCCCCAGTTTGGGCACCTATCTCAACAAGTCCGTCTACGTCACAGCCACCTGGACGCTGAGCTTCAATCAGCGCGTCTCTGCTGGTAATGTCATCGTAGTGGGCGAAGGCGGAACCATCAATATCCCCAAGGACTATACGCTGACCACCAGTCCCTTCTCTTCTGAAGGTGCAGGCCTCATCTACGTACTGCCAGGCGGAACGATTACCGGCGATGGAACCGTTGAGTTCACCACCAACGAAGGCACCTATTCTTATAATGGAGGTATCATCACAGCTAAGAACATCCAGCTGAAAGGCTGTACACTGTATAATGCAGGAACGGTAGGCGACATGAGCAACCCCACTTCTGAGCTGACTTGCATTGCTGACGCTTCGGGCGTAGGCCAACTCATCAATGTGGGTACTGCCGCTCTGGCGAAGATGACGGGCGAAGAACTCTCTATCGAGAATGCCGGTATCCTGAGAGTTACAGGCGAACTTGTGCTCAACAACAGCTCGAAGATGGACGATGGCAGCTATACCGAGTGTTCTGCGCTGACGCTCAACGGCAGCAGTCAGGGCGACAAGGTGCTTTATATGGGTAATGCCGCCTTCCTCAACTGTCTGGGCGACATCAGCATCGACAACTTCGGCGTATGGGGTCCTTCTGGCGACGATTTCAAGGCCAATGCCGTGCTGAAGGTGAAGAACTGCACCAACTGTGCCACTACCGACGGTACGCCTGGCACCTATCTCCTCGACCATGTAGAGCTAATCGTCCCTGCCAACTTCCCCACCATTTTCGACAAAGGCGCTATGAACATCTACGACGGCGATGTGAAGGGTATCGGCATCGGCAAACTGCTCGAGAGTTTCTCAGGCTACCACAACCTCCGCATGCTCTATTACTGGCTGAATGGCTACGAGGGGAAGATCCTCGACTCCAGCAACTACGAGTGGTCGCTGGCTACGGGCAAGTACAACTATCTCTGGAAGAGCAGCGTCAACCCCGGTGCCAACGATGTAGACCCCAGCGCCCAGACCTGCTTCTACAGCACGTCGCCATCCTTTGATTACCCCAGCAGCGACAACTTCAAGAAAGAAGTCTCAGGCAACACACCTGAAAACAGCTATGTCTTCTATGCTTTCGAGACCCTCGATGCCAACACCAAGGACTTCGACTACGACGATGTTATATTGCGTGTGGACATGCCTGTCGACAATGGCGACGGCACTTTCACCTCTAACGTACTGATCACCTGTGTAGGCAATAAGACCAAAACCACCGTGTATTATAACGGACAGCCCTTCGGCGAAGAGATCCATGCCGCTATGGGTATCGATGTGAATACCACCATCAACACCACCAATGTCTCGCGCAGTTTCCGTAAGATGGGCGAGCTGACCTTCAATACAGGCAATATGCGTATCGACAAACTGAACTTCTCCATCCAGGCAGAAACAGCCGAAGGCAAACTGCAAGAAGAGAATCAGCCCTCAACACTGGGCACAGCCCCGCTCTACCTCGTGGTCAACGGCGATACCAAAGGCAAGTGGTTCTGGCCCACAGAAGGTATGAACATCGGTGTGGCCTACCCACAGTTCAGCGTGTGGGCATCCAACCTTCAGACTAGCGTTGACTGGTATGACAGCAGCAACGCTAGCGGAAACACTGTAAATTACTGATTATCAGAACACCTGGTTGTCCGTGGGATACTCGTACCAGTCGAGTGCACGGTTACGGTCCATCGCCCATTCGCCAAACGAGTGGCCGTATGTGGCGTATGCCCCGAAGAGGTGACTCTCCTTCATGATGAATCCCATGTTGATGCCCTCCAGCGGCCAGCGGAAGGTACTTGAAGGGATACACAGTGCCCAAGGCAGTGTCTTAATAGGCGACGACGGGTAGGCGTTCAGCGTCTGATTATTCCGATACGGGAAGATGTGTATCTCGAAGATTCCTCCATTGTAGCCATAGTACATGAAAGGATCCAGACGGTCGAGCGAAGCCATGTTCAGCGCATCAGCGCTCTTGAACTTCACAATATAGGTAATCGTGCGAGGCACCATCATCTGGTAATCACCCCCCGAGGTCTTCGACACGTTATACAGCTTGCGCTCCATTATGCCGTAGTTCTCCTCCAGCAGGTCGCCCGTAGCCCAGTGAGAATCCACAAACAGGTTCAGCACAGCCTCATTGTTACGGCCTCTGACGAAGAAGTCCTTATTCTTCGACAAGGTCAGGATCTGGTCAGGCACATCCTTGCCATTCGTGGTGTTGAATGACAGACTGTCCACCGTCTTCACACTTTCGATATCATCGTACTTGAAGCCCAGCATATTGATGGCTGCTGCCATCTGGATATCCAGACCTACTGCCGCCAGCTGCACGTGATAGCGCATCTCCTTTTCGCCAGTACGCTCCTGAGAGATACGCAGCACGATGTCGTTATAGTCGAAATCGTATTCAAGCGCCAAGTCGTACTGTCGCTCATAGCAGTAAGTATACTGCTGAGGCTGAGGCACATAGGGGATCTTCTCGTGAACGACGGAAGCCTCCGAGAAGTTCACTGCAGAACTGACATCCGGTTGAAAACGCGTGATTGTATAATAGTCAGAGCTGTCAACGGCAGCCGCATAGAGCGTCGTCAGTCTGTTGGAATAAGTCACCGCCATCGTCACCTTTTTGCCGGCAGTAGCATAAGCCTCTCCCACCACCTCGGCATTACCCGTCTCACGGGGATTAGCCGTCAGAATCTTCACCATCTTGATGGCTCCTGTGTCAGGTGTTGTCACCATCAGCGTCTTGGTGGTTGTCAGGATCCAGGTATGCATTGCATCAACGGAGTCTACTGGCGACACACTGTCCATCATGTCCTGGTGGGTCTGCTGATCATACATCTCTCTATGACAGGCTGAGCCTGTAATGATCATGATAAGGATGGCACACAACGATGCCAGATGAAACTTTTTCATATCCAAACAGTTTATATTTTGGGCAAAATTACAAAAAATATTGCATACATACAATAAAAAAAGGTGGTTTTACAGAATTTAACGGTTATTTTGATACAAGTTATCGATATTTTGCTTAAATTTGCAGCCAAAATCGATTTAGTATATTAAGTTACGTAACATCTATTAAGTATCATTTTGCAATGAAAAAGTATTTGATCAAAGGATTACTGGCCCTCGTAGTCGGAGGTTTTACAGCCAGTTGTGCTGATAAGGATGGTGATTATGTTCCCGTTGGTCAGCAGAAAGCAACTGCCTATGCAGATGCATTCAAAGAGTTAATTGGTGGTGAGGTCGCCCCCAACCACGACTGGGGATTTACTAAGACCTCACTTGTTGATGAAACTGCTCAGGCTAGGGCTAACACACGTGGTTCTGAGCCAAATCAAACAGTTTGGCCCGATTATGGTTGGCCTACCAAACCAGGGGAACTCAAAGCAACGACCCCTTCAGGAAAATCTGAAGAGCAAATTGTAACCGAATGGTTCCAAAATCATACCATTGCGGATGCTGTCACCCTTGATTGCAACAATTATTGGGTATTACAAGTTCATTACAAGGATTACAACTATACAGTCAACCAACATGAATTTGAGAAATATGAGAATGGTCAGGAAGTGTGGAAGACAGGAACTCAGACTGTAAACCCAAAGGGGCACATGGATCAGATTTATGCTAACAAAGATGCTAATAGCACTTCTTACGATCATATCTATAATTTTAATACCGGTAGTGGCGATTACATGTTGGTTATTAATAGCGAGACCAAGTACGGATTTGGCTATGAAGAGTCATGGGGTACAAGTGAGAAGCACGTTTGGTATAATTCTTTTATGGCCCATATCGTTGATGAAGCAAACGGCATTGATGGCTATTACGTAGGTTTTGACTATCAAACATATAAGGATAAAGACGTTTCCTATCAATATTGGGATGGCACTCAAACTATAAGTGGTACTACGACCAATTGGGCCTTAAATCCCGATGGTGTTTACGACGATCGTATCATTAAGATTGTCCCAGGTACAGCAGCCCGCGAAATTCCTAGCGGCAGCAGCACTTCAACCAGCACTCGTACCGATCGTGTAGAGCGCTGGAGATTGGTACAGCAGGGCCGTATTTTCTGTGAGGACCTTGGTACTACAGACATTACCACTTCGGATATTGATTTCAACGACGCAGTTTTTGATGCCAAGCTTTGGAGAGTTGGCCAGTTTGATGTCTATTATACTAACAATGAAAGTAGAGAGGGTGATTATATTGCAGGTTTGTATAACAACGAAAAGGAGAATGGCAAGTTCAAGTATGTAGCTGAGATTCTTCTCTTGGCAGCGGGTGGTACCATGCCCCTGAAGATCGGTGGCGACGATGGTTTCGAGATTCACAGCAAGTTTGGAGAGGGACAGGAGCCTTCCAGAACCATTGGTCATACGACCATTATCAACACGATGGGTCAACCTTCTCAGGCAAACTTCTCAACGACGGTGAATACCGATAATGAATGTAAGGCTGTACGTGTATTTGTTGACGTCACCAAATATGTAGTTGAAATATTAAATCCTGAAGATCCAGAAATTGGTCTTGACGTTATTCCCATTGATGTAAAGTGGAATACCCCAGATCATCAGTCTGTTGAAGAGTTAAGCGACAAATATGGCCAGGCTCCTCAAAAACTCTGTGTACCTATTGGAACACGATGGGTTTATGAGCGTATTCCCATCACGCCGGTAAAGGATGAGAATAATAATGTAGTAAAAGATGGTGCATATCTGAAATTCGCTGACTACGCTAAAACAAGATCACCACTTTTTTGGAATGAAGGAAATATTGAAGATCTGCTCTATCCCGCTATTCCTGAGGGCATGACTCCTGAGGCTATTTGTACAAATAAAATTGGTAGCAACTCATACAAGGACTATACAACTACAGGCGAAACGACCACAGAAGTTGAGACCGTCCTCTGGGAAGGTGAATTAGCATTCGCCGAAAATACGAATGGCTCAGATTTCACACCTTCAACCTTGTCGTTCAATAAGGGAGATTATATCCGCATTTATGGATCAACAACAAACTCTTCAAATAACAGAGTTCAGATTGCCTTCGTTGACAACACCACGAAAGGTTGGCTTACGAAAAAGCCATATGACCAGACCAATGTAAACTTTACAAATGGCTATGTTGAAGGAACTCTTGATGCAACCGACATTAGCAACTTGGCCGGCGTAACGAAATTTGGCGTATGGGGCATAAATGTCACCATTACCAAGATCAGCAAGGTTGTAAAGACAAGGACGACAAATTAAGCATCATCATTAATAATTATCAAATACATTCAATTGCATTCCAGGGGGCGTCTGCGGGAGCAGATGCCCCCTGATTCTTCCGGCAAGCCCCGCAGTTTTGTCATAATCATGATTATCAAACTTTTGATAATTATTATTTGGATAATTGCAAAAGAAGTTGTATCTTTGCAGCAGAATTGCTAATCGTGAGTGATATGAACAATCCGTTTGTTACTAAAGGCTATGCCGGTCCTAAGTATTTCTGCGATCGGGTCAAAGAGACAAAAGACTTGGTGAAACTGCTCACCAACGATAACAATATGGCACTAATTTCCCCAAGAAGGATAGGGAAAACAGACCTCATCCATCATTGTTTTTCACAACCAGAGATTAAGAAGCACTACTACACCTTTATTATAGATATCTATGCCACTAACTCACTGTCTGATTTTGTGGAGGTATTTGGCAAAGCTATCCTTGACGAACTGAAACCTCTCGGAAGAAAGGTTTGGGAAGGATTCTTCAATACGATAAAATCTATACAGCAACAGATATCGTTTGATATGAACGGGAACCCTGTCTGGGGATTAGGCCTGGGCTCGTCAGTCAATCCGTCAACGACCCTTGACGAAATCTTCAACTATCTTAATGTTTCCGAAAAGCCTTGTATGGTAGCCATCGATGAGTTTCAAAGGATTGTGGACTATCCCAACGGGCAGAATGTGGAAGCGGCGTTGCGGACTCATATCCAGAGATGCAATAATGCTACTTTCCTATTCTGCGGATCCAAGCGACATCTGATGACCGAGATTTTCCTGTCACCATCGCGGCCTTTCTACCAATCGGTAATCACCATGGGACTGGATCCAATATCTGAAGAGAAATATCAAGAGTTTGCCATACAGCTATTTAGCAAAAACGGGAAATCACTCGACGAAAACGTCGTGCCACTGGTATATCACCGTTTTAACGGTGTGACCGCCTATCTGCAGAGAATCATGAATGTACTTTTCATGAATACGGAAAGGGGAGGAATCTGTACAACCGAGATGATTGAAGAAGCCATCGACTTTATCATCAACCTTAACTCAGAGCACTACGAGACCCTTTTCAGTCAAATGTCTGAAAAACAGCGCCAGGTATTTTTAGCTATTGCCATAGAGAAAAGAGCCAAAAATATCTCTAGCGGCGAATTTGTTCAGAAATACCGACTCTCGTCTGCAAGCTCTGTTGTCTCAGCAGTCAGAGGTCTTTTAGACAAAGACTTCATAACACAAGAGAACAATGAGTATTATGTTTACGACTATTTCTTCCCTATCTGGATGGCAAAAAGAGGGTATATCATCCCGTGAGAGACTTTGCAAATCGCAGCTTTTTTTAGACGAAATGTAATGAACAACGATAAATTATGTGCTCGTTAACTATTTTTAACTGGCAAATGCTTGCTATATAATATAATAATATGTATCTTTGCAAACACATTTCATAAAGACGAACAAAAATTGTATAAATAAACCAAGTTATTAACATTTAAATTCTTTTGAAATTATGAGAAAGTATTTGATGACAGGAATGGCAGCTCTCGCAATCTGCGCTGCATTCACCAGTTGTTCTAAGGACACTGACGTTTACAATTCCGGTGTTGTAAATGAAAATAATGCTGTCACAATCGTAGAACAGTACAATCAGAAATTCCTGAAGTATGTCGGTGCAAACAGTGTTGCCGATATTCCCTCTAATCAGACATGGGGTTTCGGTGGCTATGCAAAAGCAAACACCCGTGCCACAGGTGAATTTGCAGGTCACGTTGGTGCTTACCCCGATGCTAACATGTGGACATCGAAGGGTTTCTTGGCTCCAGATCCTCTGACACAATCTCAAAAGCTTCGCGCCCAGTACTATTTCCAGATGAATCGTATTGTTAATCCGAACCGTCCTAACTATGGAACGAAAGATTTCTTCGTTCAGCAGGTCTATGATGGCGGTACAGATCCTATGACCGGGAAATCGGCAGAGAAATATCTTGCTGCCGATAATTCTACACTGATTGAGAGCGGTAAACATATGGATCATTTGACCGCAGGCCCTGATCATCTGCATATCTACAACTTCAACAATGGTACCTGCAGCACTAATGGCAATGTTGCTAATCGTGACCAAACTGATGTCAACAATGCAAGTCAGCAGCATTCTGACGAAATTCAGTTGATGCTGAACACACCTACAAGCTGCTTCGGTTATGCCAACAGCGACGCCAGCTGTGTACGCGATGATCGATGGACACTTGTCAGTGCAGCAACAATTGATGCATTCTGTGACGGTGATTCAAACTTTAAGACATGGCTTGCTGATAAACTAAAGAGCGGTGAAGTTGATAAAAAATGTGACGATGAGTTCCATCGTGACTTCATTGGTTTCGATTTCGATATGATTCCTGATGAATTGATTTTTTCTGGTACTCAAATTTGGGAACAAGATCCTAATGTCAGTTGGTATAGTATGATTTATAAAGGAATGTCATATACTGAAGGGGATTATTATCGTTATGATCTCTATGGAGCAAAATATCATTATGTTTCAGCTAATAGAAACCAATACTGTGGTGAATCTAAGACAATTGATCCAGAGCCAAACGAAGCTGAAGCATTAACACTCTTACAGGATGGTTGGTTACCCGCTTCTGGTAGTGCTAATAAGACATGGGTTAAAGTTGGTGGTTGCAATGACGGTTACTTCAGCGACTGGATTGTTACTTTCATGCCTGCAGATGCTGGTGATGAGGAAGAGGTCGATCCTAATGATGTATGTATCATCGCTGAAGACCTGACTGTTGATGATGATACCGACTTCGACTTCAACGACGTAGTCTTCACGGTACATTATACTTCTAACACAACTGCTGAAATTACACTGTATGCTGCAGGTGGTACATTGCCTCTCAAAGTTGCTGGTACAGAGGTTCACGCTAAATTCGGCTACCCAGATGCTGATCCTGTAACAGGTATGTATAAGATGATCAATACAGGTGCTAAGGCCGATGTAAATAATGTTGCTACCCAAACATTCACAGTAACTGGAATTAATAAGTCTGAGAGAGGTAAGGATATTGAGATTGTGGTTAACAAGGGTACTGCAGAAAATCCGAACTGGATTCCATTGACTGCCAATGATGGTGAACCTGCTGCAAAACTCTGCGTGGGCACAGATTTCGCAACTGATGGAAAGTGGTGTGCTGAGCGTGTGAGCATTAAGGACAGGTATCCGTTATTCTCAGAGTGGGTTCTTAATAATCCGACTCGCGTTTGGTGGAAATAATTAATACATCAAATACTTAAAATAACTAAATTAAGGGAAGGGGCTTCTGCGAGAGCAGGGGTCTCTTTTTTTGGCACAAACCTAACACTTAATTAGGTAAGGTGCTGGTTTTCAGGATAGTAGGATTGCTGCAAACGTTCATGTACCTAACACTATACCTAACAAAAACCTAACACCATACCTAACACACCTCACCTTATGCCGCCTTCAGAGGAACCACCTTGTAAAAATTCACATTATGGCGATCAGAAAACTCATAGCCCAAAGCCAGCATCGCACGACCTACGACCACCTTGTTGCCATGACTGATCTCCACAGAAGGATACTCCTTCTGAATATGAGTCAGCAACATCGTCGGATTCATCGACTTCGAGGCCTCACCCTCCAGAGGTCGGCGGAAGCACACCTCTATCATCTCGGCAAGATCCTTCTTCTGCATGTATTCCTGATTCAGTTCCTGAATACGCTTCACCTCATCGTTGCCGAAAAAGTAGGGCGTATGAGCCACCTCCAGTTCATGAACCACCTGAGCATACAACTGCTTGTAATCGATCTCGCCCGTGTTGTCGATGAACTGCCCATTGGGAATCGTGATACAGATGTAGCGACGGCTACCAGTGGGATCCGTCAGCGGATGAGGATTGTTCGTCGTCGCCACAAACGAAGCGTAGCGTGGGCGATCATCCTGCGAAGCGCCATAGATGGGGCGCGAGTTTACCTTGTTCTTCGAGAGCGTCTGCTTCAGAGCCGCATGCTGGCTTGGACGAATCGCATCGAGCTCATCGAGGTTCACCAGCAGATTGTTCGTCAACGCCATCTCCTTGTCAAACTTATTCGACAGGTTCAGATGGTCCAGATAATACTGGCGCAACTCAAGCGGCAGCAGGCGATGATAGAAGGTGGTCTTACCGCAGCCCTGGGCTCCAATCAGCGTAGGCACGCACTCATTGCCGTGCAGGCTGTCCATCT
>Ga0247608_10005573_pt1 | contig 13567 bp, 6 predicted proteins | sample 176DNAGHGlowgp2_FD_193490 | JGI IMG/M metagenome (GOLD analysis project Ga0247608, IMG submission 193490) | Sheep rumen microbial communities from Palmerston North, Manawatu-Wanganui, New Zealand - 1766 DNA GHGlow gp2 | ecosystem: Host-associated > Mammals > Digestive system > Stomach > Rumen ...
TCTTATTGTTAATCGTTTTACTTTCTTACGGTCTTCTTACCATTCTCAATCAGAATACCCTTTGCATTCTTCTCTACCTTGCGACCCTGCAAATCATAGCGAGTTGAAAGTTCTTTCTGAAGAAAGCGTCCCGTTGGGCCGAGCGGAGAGTTGAGAGTTGAAAGTTCTGCAATCGATGTTGGGTTCATCATCAACTCATGACGCTCGCCATCGATAGTCACGAAGACGGCACGGTCGATATTAACCTGGGCATCGCCCTGTCCTCTCAGGTTCAGACGGATCACCTCATCCCATGCACCTGGCAGAGCCTCATTGTTCATAGAGCAGACAACAACACGACAACGGCCGTCAGGCAACATGGTGTAAACCAGTGAGTGGCTATCCTTTGCAATGTCAGTCAGAGAAACACTCTCGAGCACGTAGCCGGCAGGTATCGTCAGATCCATCTGGAAGGCGGTATAAGCAGAGCGGTCTATCGGCTCAGCACCACGAGACAACTCTATCTTACCCAAGATAACATCAATCACATTCACAACGTCGGTTACATCAATATAACCATCGTAGTTCACATCGGCCATTGTTGCATTGAAATCAGCATCGTAACGCTCCAAAATATTATCAATAATCATCACGACATCGGTTACGTCAACTATGTTGTCGTTGTTCACGTCACCCATCCTACCAGTGATCTTTACACCGAATGACTGATCAGCACACTTGATGGTCTGCAACGAACTGGTGGTCATCACAACGTTCCTCAAGATAACATCATACCAACCAGCTGACAGATAAGCAGGAATCTCTAAACTAAGGTTCATCAGCACGCCATCGTAACCTTCGATAACCTCATTATCCATACTTGCCATCACCACACGGAAAGTATTATTATTCATTTGGTTGAAGCTGACACCATGACTTCCTGAACGGAAACCACTCTCTATCTCAGTAAGATTCATGTCATAAGGCAGAATCACGTCAAACTGCAAACCAACGATTTCATCCTCGTTCTGCAGGCTGATAGGTAATATAGCATTACCTCTTGACAAATTAGTGTTGTCAGCGATATAGAGATTATTGTAATCAGCTGCATTGGGGAACCGCGCTAAGCGGAAGCGTGTGAACGACATCCAGTTGTAAATAACATTACTCTCGCCACGTACGCCAATAGTCACAGGACCTTCCTCTGGCACCTCAAACTCCAATGATGTATCATTCCAACCGTTTCCATAGAGACCTCCCTCAGAACCAATAGTAGGCATTGCTACGCTTTCTTCACCTGCATACAGCGTGAAGGCCACATCACTAGAGGCACGACTGCTAACGGTGAGCTGATATCTACCAGCGGGCAGATAGATTTCCTGTTGCAGGGCAACATTCCAATAATCTGACTCCCAATAGCCACCATCGAAATAAGAATAGGTATAATAGTCAGCATCCATCAATGGCTGGTCGCTCCTGATGGTAATATATCCACCGCCATCTCGCACGAGACTCCAATAATTTGTCCAATCGTTGGCATTCGGATTCATAATATACTCTGTCATATCGGAACTCCTCTCAACACCCTCGAGCAAAGCATGTGATTCTGCAATACGACGGGCATAACTCGTGATTGCATAAGCCAAATCATATGCCTCATCTGCCATTTGAGCCGTCAGTTCTGCATACTTCATAGCTTCTTCCTTATACCAAGGCTCTGCATATGGATAATTATCGACACTGATTGCCAACAGTTCCTTTGCCTTAATTAAACTCTCGTAAGCATCCTTTGCATTCGTGAAGTAATTGGTAGCATAGCTCAGATTATTGATAGCAACCGTATAAGCATCTTGGTCATTCGCAACAGAAGAATACGCTTCTATCGTTTCTGCCAGAGATGTTCTCTCTATACCAGTCACCATTGCATAATGTTCACTTTCCAGAGCTGCCACTGCATCTGCCAGGACCTGAGCATAGTTAGCTGCAATATCATCAATAGCGACCTCACTACTCAGATAAGTCAGACGGAAATTATCAAAGATAACCCACTGGTTAAGAGCTGTACCACGAGCACCGATGGTCAAAGCACCAGCTTCAAGAACATTGACAATGAACGGCTCAATATTATACAAGCCAGCCGAGAAGGATTCCGAGGCATCAGACATTGAATTCTCAGTACCATCCTTAACAGGGAATACTGCTGTATTGGTATTAGCATAGAACACAGGGAGTTCTTCAGCAGTATCCCCATCCTGACGATAGAAGCCCTGGGCAGATACCAAGTACTTACCTGCAGGAGCGTTATACAACGTCTGGCTCAGCGTAAAGGTTGAGTGCCAAGACTCTGCACAGTTGTTCACGTTGTTACCACCAGAGAGGTTCTGGTTGGAAGCATCCATTGACCATGCATAATTTCGCTGGTCAGTACGGCTGAAGTTTGCACCTTGAATCAGGAATGTAGCATCAACGGGATTCTCAGGTGTTGCATTTCCCAAATCTGCCAAACGCTGCTCCTGAGTTACTAAGGTCCACAGACAAGACGATGTTGGGTCATCGGTCATAACTACTAATCCGTCTTCCTGAGCAGCAAGGAACAGATCACCATCGCTAATCATATAGTAACCATTACCCTTATCTTCAATAGTCCATCCAAACGCAGGACCATCATTCCACTCGCCATTCAGATATTGACTATCATAACCATTCGATACACGAGAGTCAAGGGTATACTTACCCATATTGAAAGTAATATAATAGTCCAGACCGGTATTGTCCACAATAGCATGTGTACCCCAACTTGAGCCAGCACCCAGGAACTTACCTACACCTTCATTATATATATAATAGGTACCATCAGCAAACAAAGGTCTTACTGGTTCCTTATAGCTTACCAACTGGTTGCCTGGATTAAACTCGTAAGTTCCACCGTAGAGTGCCAATGTTCCTTTCACAATAACCTCTGCACCAACCTCTACGTCATCAGCAGCTGCAAAGTCTGCTCCATCGAAGCTCTTACCAAGATAGCACATGAACTGACGACTACTGTTTGTTCCATCTTCAGAAATCCAATAAATCAGCGAACCGTCATCAGTTAAGTAATCTATCAGAGAGACGGTACCTTTCACGAATACAGTCTCATCGAGTGCTTCACCAGCGTCAATCAATTCAATAGCCTCAGGAATGGTATAAGCAGTCTCTACGGTATTGGCAATATGCACGGGATCATCAACTACTGCATCGGGGTCAATGAGTGTCAAAGTGAAGTTATCTACACAAACCCAGTTGCCAGTACAGTTTTCTAACACAGCACCAATAGTCAGGTCTTCGCCTGCTGACAGTATCGTTGTAACCACGACAATTTCGCCTGCAGAGGCAACTTCGGTACGATCATTGTTAGCAACGAGGAAATAACCAGTACCATTAGCATTATCATTACCCTGTTCCAAGTTCTGCATCTCTGCAGTTATCATATACATACCTGCAGGCAGGCCACTAATACGCTGAACTAGATAACCATCAGAAAGAGTACCAGGAGCAGATGTCCATTTTTCAACAAAGTAAGAACCTGTAGCAGCTTCGAAGTTTCCATTGTTAGCAATACGACCTCCATCGTCAGTAATCCAACCTGTTAGATTACCATTTTCGAAACTTGGATTCACAATAGCACGAGTAAAGTCCTGTCCTGCATCAGCAGGTAGTGCCTTGACAAGATTTGTAATTGCTGCATCTACTACCTGACACTCATAATAACCATCAATTTCTACTGAAGCAGGATCAATCCCAGCTATAGCTTCACCATATTGAGCCAATGCAGCGTCATCAGTTATCATGGCCTTATACTGCTCGCCCTCTTCAAGAAGTGCCTCCAAGGCTGGAACATAAGAACTCGATACTGTAGCAAATGAGAAATAGGTCGGCTCCTCGTTACTGGCAGGACCAGCGTTGGCCCCCTGATACAGGCCGGTTCCTATATTCTTCAGCGTGAAGCCAAGACCTTCTTCGTACTGAACATCGTAAACGGCACCGTTTTTCATGTCCTGACCGTTCTGATTATTAAGACCAAGAATGAATGAGCAAGCCCTATCTGCAGGCTGAGAGTTCAGCCAACCACCCACACCCCAGCAGTTATAGTCTGCACCTGTAGGAGTAATCAGTTGCAGACGATAATAAGCCTGTACGTCTTCGTCAGTATCATCAGCCAAGCTTACAAGTTTCCACAAATAGCCTGAATTTGAACTCGAGAATGCATTAGAATAGACATCATAAGCCAAATTCTGAGCATTTGAACCATACAGAGCCATTCCATCTGCCTTATTGATGATGGCAAAATATTGACCGTCGAGTTCATCAACACTTGTAAACTCCGTACCAATAACGGCAGAAGGCTTTACTAATGCTCGACTAATAGGGTCGGCATTCATAACGCTTACTATGCCTAGCAATAGCAAGGTTAACAGGTACTTCGTAAATACTCTCATATCAAAATTGTTTTAAGTTAATAACGTTATTTGCTTATTGTAGTAATCTAATCCATAGACTTATCCCACGCTTGGGAGTGTTTTCATGTTACAAGAATTGTCAATTCGCGGCAAATATACAAAAAATATCCATACCTTCCAAAGAAAAACGGGACTTTTTTAGAGACAAAGTGAAAATGCGCCTGCCGCCTGACTCATCCTCTTTCAGAATGTTTTTTACAATCAAACTTCTTGGAAGCCTGATATTTAACCTGAATAACACATAGACTATTCTTTTGGGGGGTTGCGACGCTACCTAAATAATCATGCGCTCGGCTCTGCCGCTTGCCACCAAAGGGACGCAAGAATATCCACAAATAACTCACAAGCAATAATAAATCATTAGTGTGCATTCACGGGTATTTATGTAGCGCTGCAGGAAAAAATGAATTTGTAAAATACTTTCTGTTTATATGTGATTGCAATAATAGTGTATGTCTGCAATAAATGAAAAAAATAGCTTGAGCCATCACATATATATTTAACCGCTTGATATTTAATGTATTATTATGTGATGGCTACCCTATTTAGCCATCACGCAGCCATCACATTTTCTGCTTTCTATACAAATATTGCCAACAAAAGGCACCTTACTTACTGAAATACAATGGGTTTCACAATCACATTATCAAAGTGGAACTAATAGTTCCCGCAAGCGAAACTGATAGTTCCAACGTATGGAACTGACAGTTCCAGTGTGTGATACTATGCGGGAACTACTATTCTAAAAATCATCAGAGCCAATAAAGAAGTAAAGTCTTTTTATTTTGTGATGGCTGTGTGATGGCTAAAACAGGCAACCATCACACTTTAATCTCCTAATAATCAGCTCCGTAAGTCTATGTGTGATGGCTCGACCTTCTTTTTCATGACATCTTTGGATAAGAAATTAGAATCACAGATTAAGGCCTCATACAAAGAGGATGCGCCTCGCTAAAAACGCATCCTCATCAAGTATCTCGATAAAGTTTAAGTTCACTTTATCACGGTCTTACGACCATTCTCAATCAGAATACCCTTTGCATTCTTCTCAACCTTGCGACCCTGCAGATCGTAGAGGTTTGAGGTTTGAGAATTGAGAGTTGAGATTTCTGCAATTGATGTTGGGTTCATCATCAGTTCATGACGCTCGCCACTGATAGTAACGAAGACGGCACGGTCAATATTAACCTGGGCATCACCCTGACCACGCAGGTTCAGACGGATCACCTCATCCCATGCACCTGGCAGAGCCTCGTTGTTCATTGAGCAGACTACTACACGGCAACGGCCATCAGGCAGCTTGGTGTATGCCAGTGAGTGACTATCCTTCGCGATATCTGTCAAAGATACGCTCTCAAGCACGTAGCCAGCAGGTATCGTCAGATCCATCTGGAAGGCGGTATAAGCAGAGCGGTCTATCGGCTCAGCACCACGAGACAGTGTTACCTTACCAAGGATAGCATCGATAACCATCACGACATCACTTACGTCTATCCAACCGTCATAGTTCACGTCAGCCAGTTCTGCATTGTAGTTCTGAGGTTCACGCTCAAGGATGTCCTCAATAATCAGCACCACATCAGTAATGTTAACCTCTCTATCAGCGTTAACGTCACCCATCTTGAACATTGGATAAGGATTAGGATCCACAGCAGGATTCCAAACCAGACTTTCAAGAACACTTGCAGGAACTTCAAACTTAATATTATCAAAGATGTACTGAATAGCCCTTGAGTCCTCAGCCAAATTGAAAGCAATGGTCTGCATCATATTGCCATCCTGACTCATATCTGAGGTAACGACACCTTCCATTTCGTAGGTCTGCCAATAGTTCTCAAAGGAGCCATTTCCAATAGCAGTCCTATTGATATAACTACTTGGTTCACCATGGGCCTGTGTGCTGAAGAATGCTTCTTTATTAGCCTTATAATCGAATGATACTCTATACGGTGTACCAGCAGGAATCTGATAAGGCAAACGGATGAAGAACTGGGTATCCCATGAATTGCTAGGATTCTTGGCCGACTGCACCATAATGGCTCTACTACCATCCATACCGATACCATCAGTAATATTAGCCAGATACGGACCACCCCAACCTTGTTCGGTTACATAGAAGCACTCCGTGCTCTCTTCTTCCATATCGCCATTGACAATGATGTCAACCCATTCCTCGATAGGTTCTTCACCATTATATGCTGCAGCATAGTCGAAGCCTTCAAGAGGAGCAACCATCGTCAACTTCACATGCTGGAAGAAGTACTGAGCATCGCCAGCGAAGTTGATACCAAAGGTCAATTTTCCATCTCTAACAGGAATACCAAAGAATTCACCATCCTCAGTAGATATGAGTCCTGTTTCCTCGTCAATCACCTCAGCATAACCCAGGTTGTGAGCGTGATCCATACTCCACTGACCACCATAAACAATAGTTCTGGTAGCAGCGAAGTTCAAGTCACGATCCTCTTCGACACCCGCTTCAACAGCAGGAGTATCAGAAGTCTTACAGTATACGAAGCTGTTTACATCGTGAGGATTGTCTTCCTGATTAGACCAGTTAGAACCACAGAGAGATACTACATAGATACCAGCGGGCAAGTCTGTGATGGTCTGCTCCATACGGTTAGTACCGTACCATGTAGTGAATGCACAGTCCTCAGGCAGATTAGGAACATTACGTGCACTCCACGCCGTGAACAAGGTTGGTTTGTTGTAGGTAGTACAAGTCCAACCAGGAACGTTTGTCTCTGAGAAGCCTTCAGCTGAATTCAGGGCATAGATATTCGGGTTCTTGATGAACGCAGTCATGTCGTACGACTTATTAACGATTTCACCAGCATAGTCCAATACAGGATCGCCATACTCATCAACTTGAGGTCCGAACACATCGTTATCAGCTTCCTTCAGCTTAGAATATAGTTCATTGGTAATACGAGCTTTAATCTGGCTAGACAAATCTTCATCATCAGTGACAGAGTTCTTTACAGCTTCAATCAGAGGATCAGATTCCTCAACACCGAGTGACATCAGCGTACGAGCACCCAAACGGTTACGCTCCACAAAAACAGCGATACCACAGTTACCCTGCTGGATATCAGCATCAAGAGCAACTTCTGTGAAGACGTATTCACCCAAAGCAACAGCAGCGCCTAGCTCTTCATTAGCTGAATTCAAATCTGCATTATCCGTCAGAACATCGAACATATAATTGGTAATCCAGATAGGATCTTCCTCTTCACCGAACTGGTCCTGCATAATAAACTTAAAACCATTATACCTCATTACAATAGACTCCAACTGCTTATAAGTTTCAGTCATACAGAACTTATTCTCAGCATTGTCTGTAACAATGTCAATAGCCTTCTTAATGTAGGTGTCGTAAGTGTCGCATGCAGTCTTATGGTCGTTAGCAACCTTCACAGCAGCAGCGAGTTCCTCTGCCTTAGCCACAAATACTGAAGGAGCTGTGTAGCCAGTCATATCGGCTTCAACCTCAGCAATCAGGTTCTCCAAAGCAATCAGATCCTCACCTTCGTAACGACCCTCGTACTCTTCCATAGTAAGCTCATTATAAGCATCTTTTGCTGACTGGAGAGCCTCAGCCAATTGCTGAGTCTCGACGATACCAAGTACATCGGGGATGAACTGAACCTTCACATCAGCAATTGCATTACCATCACCAAAGCCAGCAGGATTACCCTCTGAGTTACCTACAACCAAACGGATTACGAAGTTGCCATCAGCCTCAGGTGTGAATTCGATATCGAAAGAAGTAAACTCCTTATCCTCCTTCAAACGACCATCAACGGCCTTGAACTCCTCAGCCACAATACCAGTCTCATCAAGAATTGAACCAGTCTCAAAATCTACAGCATCCTCAGTAAGAATCTGAGCACGCAGTGAACGGTTTGAACCAGAAGCAGGATATGCATCCCACTGTGCACTCTTCAGAGTCAGGTGATAGGTCTTACCACCCTCGAGGGTCAGTTTGTAGTCATCAACAGTACCATAGAGGGCAATACCTGCAGCAGCACTACGTTGAGCCAAATAAAGAACATCAGCTGCATAGCCAGTCTGACCATGCTGCAAACGGTTACCAGAGCCAGAATTTGCATCCTGCATACCAGCCTGATTGTCAGCAGTAACCTTCCAACCAGCACCGTTAGCATCTGTACCTTCACCAGTGAAGTTTGAAGCATAAATAGTCTCTGCCTTTGCACTAGCATCAACAGGACCGAAGCTATACTTCACAACGATAGGCTCCTGCAATCCAAAATCACTTCCAGCCTTGCCTTCTGCTGAATAAATGATGAGTTCCTTTGAACCACTCAGTTCCTCATCTGAAGAACGAGTCAACTTAAGAACCTTAGCATACTCGTAGTCATCAGAAAATACATCCTCGTACTCACCAGAAACTATAAGAAATTCTTCATCCAACATGGCAAAAACAGAACCAATCTTAACAGGCTGATTAAATGTAACAGTGAACTCATTTAAGTCTCCAGGCAGATTGAATGAGCCAGCTTCAGGAGAGATTTCCAGCAATGCAGGCGGAGCATACAGATAAGATACATAACCAGCATTGCCCAAATCCTGATCAAAAGAAGCAACGATTCCGCTGAACTCAGGAACAGCCTCGCCTTCCCAATTTCCAGAAGTAAAGACCAAACGATGAGCATCATCCTCAGGATTCCTAAAGGCAACTTTCATCTCTGCATCGCCATAATAGTCATCTTCAATAAAAATATAAAGATTCCCATCCTCATAACCCTCAACAGAAAGCACTTCAATAGGCTCTCCATCAATATCTACAGATACCGTACTATTATCGAAGACCAAAGTGTTGGAAGGAGATGCCTTAACCAAATCCTTCAAGTTGGTAGTGACACCGAAATCTACACGAATCACATCATAACTAGCTGAAACGTTCACTTCACTCAGTGGACTAGCAGCACGCTCAGCCCTATAAATCTTCTGAGCCATCGCATCTGAAATGCCCAACATCGTGAGCATCAATGCAAACATCAATAGATAAGTCTTTTTCATATAATTTTGTTTTAGGTTAATATTATTCTCTCAGTTATTGGTACAATTCGCGGCAAATATACAAAAATAATTAATAAACACCAAGGAAAAACGGAACTTTTTTAGAGACGAAAGGAAAGAAGGATTTACGAGAGATTTCAACTTGTTAAGTTTGTTTTCCATGCTTAAACCATCTGAAAGTCTGATATTTAAGACAAAAATCGTTATTTCCCATTATTTCATTTCTTCTAATTATTCAAATTTCTTTCCCATCGAAGAATTATTTAAGTATTTCTGAGTATCAGAGATTCCTGAAACAAGAATTAGGAATAAAAGAGAAAAATACATTGTCTTTCTGAATTATTTTTTGCTTTTATAAATAATAATCCAATAAAAAGCCGTAATTTTGCACCCAGAATTTCGAATTTCCTATGAAGATACTCATTACAGGAGCCAGCGGATTCATTGGCTCGTTTATCGTGGAAGAGGCGCTGAAGCGCGGGTTTGAGACATGGGCCGCCGTCAGAGGAAGTAGCAAGAGAGACTTCCTGCAGGACGACCGCATCCATTTCATTGAACTCAGTCTGAACAGTCGGGAGAAACTGGAGGCGCAGTTGAAAAATCATTCTTTCGATTACGTAGTGCATGCTGCAGGTGTGACAAAATGTCTGAATACCAGCGATTTCCGTCGTATCAACACAGAGGGTACGAAGAACCTGGTGCGTGCGCTCATCAATCTGAAGATGCCCCTGAAGCGCTTCGTCTATCTCAGTTCGCTAAGTGTCTATGGTGCTATCCACGAGCAGCAGCCCTACGTGGAAATCAAGGAGACAGATACACCTCAGCCCAACACAGAATACGGTAAGAGTAAACTGGAGGCAGAGCAGTGGCTGGATAGATTAAGTGAAGAATTAGAGTTCCCCTATGTCATTCTTCGTCCCACGGGTGTCTATGGCCCTCGTGAACGCGACTATTTCCTGATGGCGAAGAGTATCAAGCAGCATTCTGATTTCGCTGTGGGATATCAGCAGCAGGATATCACCTTCGTCTATGTACTCGACGTGGTGCAAGCCGTCTTCCTGGCTTGCGAGAAAGGACAGACAGGCAGAAAGTATTTCCTCTCTGATGGCGAAGTATATCAGTCTACCACATTCTCTGACCTTATCCGTAAGGAATTAGGTAATCCCTGGTGGATACGTATCACGGCTCCTATCTGGGTGCTGCGCGTTATTACCTTCTTTGGCGATAAGTGGGGACATATCACAGGCAAGATCTCAGCCCTGAATAATGATAAGTATCATATCCTGAAACAGCGCAACTGGCGATGCGATATTGAACCGGCACGTCGCGAACTGGGCTATGAGCCAGAATATACGTTAGAGAAAGGCGTACCCCTGACAATCAAGTGGTACATCGAAAACGGATGGCTGTGAGGAATTAAGAATTAAGAGTTAAGAATTTAGAATTGATTAAGAAGATATTTGCTGTAGAGAAGAAGCCTAGGAAGGGCTTGATGGCGGTGGAGTGGATTATGTTGGCTTACACCATCTTCACCACGTTGTTTATCCTTTTTACATGGGTGCGACTGGCCCATCCCGTTGATATGCTCTGGTTCAGGGCACAGTCTGTGATACTCACCTTGGCACTATGGGGTGTCTATCGTTTGTATCCCAGTCGGCTGACAACCCTGTTTCGCGTCTGTGGACAGTTGCTGTTGCTGTCGTGGTGGTATCCAGACACCTACGAACTGAACCGTATCTTCCCCAATCTCGACCACCTGTTTGCTGGCTATGAACAGTCGCTCTTTGGCTTCCAACCCGCTTTGACGTTTAGCCAGATCTTCTCGCATCCTATCTTCAGCGAGCTGATGGCGATGGGTTATGTGAGCTACTATCCCCTGTTTGTAGGCATCACTTTCTTCTATTTCTTCTGTCGCTACGAACATTTCGAGCGTACGGCCTTCATCGTCATAGGCTCATTCTTCCTGTTCTATCTCATCTTCGATTTCCTGCCCGTAGCTGGTCCGCAGTTCTATTTCAAGGCTGTGGGTGTAGATCAGATAGCACAAGGCATCTTCCCCAATATCGGCGATTACTTTAACACCATACAGTTTGATGTCCATAATCGCGACTTCATCCTGCCCATCCCTGGTTGGGAGAACGGCACGATGCATAAACTGCTGATTATGGCCCATGATGCAGGCGAGCGCCCCACGGCAGCTTTCCCCAGCAGTCATGTGGGTGTGGCCACGATTGTGATGTGGCTGGCATGGGAAACAAAAAACAGGAAGGTGCTGTACACCTGTCTGCCTTTTGCTGTCTTGCTGTTCTTCAGCACCTTCTATATCCAGGCCCACTACGCTATCGATGCCATTGCCGGTCTGCTTTTCGGCACCCTGTTCTACTTCGTGCTGAAGTGGGGGTATAAGGTATTCTAGAATACCGTCTCGTTCAGGTTCCTTTTCAGGAAGAACTGTTTCGTTGCCAGGAAGAACAGGGCGACGCCTGATCCGTTGATGAGCACCACTGTCCAGAAGGCGGCGCCATAACTGATAAGCTCTGCGATGACACCTCCCACGAGGATACCCAATCCCATGCCGATATCCCATGAGATCAGGATGGTAGAGTTGGCCGTGCCTCGTTGGTTGTTGCTGGCCACGTTGATGGTCATATTCTGAAAGGCAGGCCACATATGACCATTTCCCAAGCCAATCAGCAAAGCGGACGCATAATAGCCCACCATATTAGGCACCAATATAAACAGGGTATAGCCAATAAGCGATATCACCATGCCGCTCCCTGCATTATACGTCAGTCTGCCCTTACGCAAAGCCTTGCCACCTTGTATGCGCGACAGAATCAGACCCACGCTACATAGCATGAAATAAGTGCCTGTACCACCCGTGATACCCATCACCTCCTTGCCATAAATAGCCAGATAGTTACTCAGCACACCAAAACTGAAGCCAAAGGCCACCATGTTGACGCCCAGGAGCCAACCACGCAAGAGGAAGAAGCGGTCGAGGGTAATCACTCCCCGCCCTTTAGGGAGGGGCTGGGGGCGGGTCTTCACCGTACTATCTACCATCAGTCCTCCTACAGCCACTGCCAATGCTATCCAGAACAGCAACTCGAAACTACCACTCCATTGATAAACGAAGATGCCGATAGTAGGAGCGATAGCCATTGCCAGATTGTTAGAGAGGCCGTAATAGCCGATACCCTCTGTACGGCGACTGCTGGGCAATACATCGATAGCAACTGTGCTGTTGGCCACCGTCAAGGCACCAAAAGGACCACCATGCAACGTGCGTACTATCAGAAACAGCAGAAGCGTTGACGCCGCCAGATAGCCTGCAAAGAATATAGCGAAGGCCGTAAAACAAATCAGCAGCACCTTCTTGCGAGGAAACGTATCTACTACATACCCGCTAAACGGACGTACCAGCAAGGCCGTAATGGTATAGCCCGACAGCACCATGCCTATCACATCCTTCGTGGCGCCAAAGTGCTCACTCAGATAAAGCGGCAATAGTGGTGTCAGCACATAAAAGGCAAAAAACAGCGAGAAATTCGCTGCCATCACCTTACAGTAGTTCGCATTCCAAAGTTTGTCTTTTGTCATCTGGAATGCAAAATTACAAAAAAGAATAAAAATATCTGTAGCGGAAGCAAATTTTTCACTCTTCGCTCTTCCCTTTTCCCATTTTTTTGTACCTTTGCACCCACAAAATAAAAACAGCGATAACAACATGGGCGGTTTTTTCGGCACTATTTCTACACGTGACTGCGTAAACGACTTGTTTTACGGCACGGACTACAACTCACATCTTGGCACACGTCGTGCAGGTCTGGTAACGTTCGATAAAGAACGAGGTTTTTCACGAAGCATCCACTCTTTGGAGCGCGATTATTTCCGCTCTAAGTTTGAAGATGAACTTAATGATTTCTGTGGTAATCAGGGACTGGGTGTTATCAGCGACACCGACCCTCAGCCTATCATCATCAATTCACATCTGGGCCGTTATGCCGTGGTTACTGTTGCTAAGATCAACAATCTGCGCG